>Ga0209013_10000120_pt1 | contig 60036 bp, 53 predicted proteins | sample Cruoilmetagenom2_FD_187291 | JGI IMG/M metagenome (GOLD analysis project Ga0209013, IMG submission 187291) | Oil polluted marine microbial communities from Coal Oil Point, Santa Barbara, California, USA - Sample 2 (SPAdes) (version 2) | ecosystem: Environmental > Aquatic > Marine > Oil seeps ...
CTGAGATAGCCCTACCCTGCTGAATTATTTAATGGTTCTCTGTCACGCAGGGAGTCTGCGGACAGAGACCAGACTGTTTGGTGGAGAGGGAGGGATTCGAACCCTCGAAACATTGCTGTTTACACACTTTCCAGGCGTGCGCCTTCGACCACTCGGCCACCTCTCCGTATTACTACTTGTTACATTTCGGGGCTGTAACGTCCATGTCCCCCACCCAGCTCGGCGTCCTGCCTTGAAGTGATACCACTTCTCCGTGATGCTGGAAATTTTGGATCGCGAAGGGTAGCCCAGTTCGGTGAATGGCGCAAATAACACTCCAATCAATAAGAGCTTCTTGACGTTTACTTGCGGATTGGAGAACCTTCGTCACATAACGGTATCTAATCTCTATATTAATAATGATAATAGGGGAACTTGTCAGTGGCTGATAGCACTATCAGAGAGGAGACAAGTAGCAAAACGTCCATCACCAGATATGCCGGGATTTTCCTGGTGGGTGTACTCGTTCTTGCCGGTATTCTGCTCGGCAGCATTGCGTATCAGCGTGATAAAGACTTTATCGAGCACGAAACCTATCTATCGGAAAGGTCCGTCGCGAATGTATCCGAGCAGATTCGCCTATATATAGAAAAAGAACGCCGTGTAGCTGGCCTGACAGCAGACAAGCATGGTCGGGATTTTCAGCATTTAGCTACATTCACGAGAAATAAGCCCCGCGAATCCAAACTATGGTCTGAAGTGAAGGCTGCCATGCCCTTTGCAAGCAACTTCACGCTCGCCGATAGCAGTGGCAAGCTGATACTGGACAACGCGGACATGACTGTTGGTAAAGGCTGTCGGAAGGACATTTCCTTTTTCGCACAATATGGTCATCCGGACGATATCTTTGTTCATGGCAACCCACCCGATGGTATTGGCAGTCACATCGACCTGGTTGTTAACCTGAAAGAACCCGGCGATGCCAGTTTCCTGTTTATCAGTCTGGGCCTGGATGAACTGATAGATATCCTGGCCAAGGGTATGGCTCACCGACATCAACTCAACCTGGTGAGACTTGATGAACCCCGCCTGGACCTCACCTCAGCTGGCCTGCCTGCCAAGTCAGATAACGGTGCTGCCGATACTGTTGTGTTGGCAGGGAGCGCATCCATCGATGTGCCCGGCACACGCTGGGAACTCGTGGATCTCATTGACCCGACACTGATCACTGATAACAGAAACAAACTTATACTCAGCGCACTGGTCAGTTTCTGTATCTTCGCACTTGTCTGTATACCATTGATCTGGCTGATACACCGCGAAGAAAAAAAGCGCAGGGTCGCGGAAACGGCACTGAAAGAAGCCAACAACGAACTCGAGGAACGTGTGACAGCACGAACGGCTGCACTTATTGAAAGTCAGAGTGAGCTTGAATATCTGGTCGCCCATGACCCGCTGACAGGTCTGGTCAATCGCAGTATGTTTGAGGAAGAACTCCACAAGGCGCTCGAAGAGGCCCGGGCAAATCGAACAGTAGGCGCAGTGTGCTATATCGACCTCGATCAGTTTAAAGTTATAAACGATACCGCCGGCCATATCGCAGGCGACTTTCTGCTCAGCCAGTTAGGCCCACTCATCAAAGAACAGATAGATGAGAAAGATGTCGTTGCCCGACTGGGTGGTGACGAATTCGGTGTCATCATGAACAACTGTGACATGACATCTGCAATGCAAAAAGCGGAAGCCATTCGAACTGCAATCAGAGATTTGCACTTCAACTGGGGTGAGATTCAATATGATGTTGGCGTCAGTATCGGGTTGATCCCAATCAACAGTGGTTCCGAAAACACCCAGTCTCTAATGGCAGCTGCAGATGCAGCCTGTTTTACCGCCAAGGATCAGGGGCGTAACCAGGTCCACTTCCATGACCCCTCACAGGATCATAGTGAACACACTACCCTCATCAAAAGGAGCCAGGAAATTACGCGGGCTATGCAGGAGCACCGTCTGGAACTGTACTGCCAGCCCATCGAACGAATTGCCACCGGCAAGACATTACGCAAACGCTACGAAGCACTGCTCCGCATGCACAGTGCAGATGGAGACGTAATCACGCCTGAACACTTTATACCTGCTGCAGAACGATTCGGGCACATGCCAGACATCGATCTGTGGGTAACCGAGCAGGCGCTGCGCTGGCTAAAGAAAGCACCGGATAACTACTCTCTCAGTGTCAATCTGTCAGGGCAGACTGTTTCAAACCCGGATATCCTGAAGCCGTTCAATGCTCTGCTCGAAAAAAACAGCAACGTGGCCTCAAGAGTGTGCTTTGAGATCACTGAAACAGCTGCGGTCAGCAACTATACACATGCCCGCCAGTTTATGACCCGACTGCGTGAACTGGGTTGTGCGTTTGCGCTGGATGATTATGGATCGGGTGTATGTTCAATCTCGTACTTGCGCAACCTGCCTATTGATTTACTTAAAATTGACGGTGAGCTGGTGATATCTGCAAGCAGCGATTCTGTCGCTCTGGCAATGGTGGAATCGATCGTGACCATGTCCAAGGCCATGGATGTGGAGATCGTAGCTGAGTATATCGAGGACAAACACCTGCTTAAGAAAATGCAGCAGCTGGGTGTGGACTATGGGCAGGGATATTACTTCGGGCGACCGGAACCGTTATCGCGCATCCTGGATACTTCCAGCAAAGTCACAAACCTGAGACCTGCCTGATACGCTGTAAAATCTGAATCAGGATTCTCCTTCCGGGTCATCATTGGAATCATCATCAGATTCATCATCAGGATTCTCATCATCTCCAACATACATGCTGCTCCATTGGGAGATCCTGACCCAGTCATCGCGCATTTCACCGGTTTCGCGACGTTCATCGAAATCTCGGCGTTCGCTTTCGTCTTCAACAAATCGATTCAGATCATGCATCTCACGGCGATCCATTCCGGAGCGACGATCAACATCGCTGCGCGAGCGCCTGTCGAATTTTTTACGCGGCACTTCATCCCCGGCTTCCTTCTTCTGCGAGTCTTCTTTGTCGCTCATCGATCAATAGATCCTGTGTTGTGTGCCGTGAAAGGCCAAGAAAAAACCACAGCTGAGTATTTCTAGCTGGATTCCTTCAGCAACGACTAGTATCTCCCTGTCCGACAGGTAGATCAATATTTATTTCAATGATTTAGGGTTGAGTCTTAAAGTTTGACCAAAGATTTGTATCAAAAAGTTACTATCGGGGATTGACTCAGGTCTTCCATGGCCCTCGCCCTTCGGGCAGCCTGCGGCTGTCCCATTCGGCTTTCCTGCCGAATGTTCGAACCTGCGGGGTTCTCGCCACAACCATCTCCAGATAAAAAAAGGGCCCCTGATAGGGGCCCTTTTTTTTATCTGGAGGAGGGTCGGGGATTCGAACCCCGGATGGACTACTAATCCATGCTGGTTTTCAAGACCAGTGCATTCAACCGCTCTGCCAACCCTCCGATTGACGCCGAATTTTGCCTTAACTCGCTGTACGAAACAAGGTAGTGAGCCTACTTCGTGGCTACGGCTTACGCGAATAGCTGCTGTACCCTCAACAGCATCAGACAATCCGGGATTGAAATAGGGAACTCCACCCTCATTATGTTATCTTATACACTGCATTCAACAGAAAACAGACGGAGAATCCGATCAAATGAACCCGAACTTTCAATCATTCCCCCAGACGCAGACACGTGCTGTCGAGACCAACAAGGTCCTCAAAAACACCTACATGCTGCTTTCTGCAACACTGGCATTCAGTGCAGTCATGGCAATGATTTCCATGTATATGGCCGTACCACCGATGACCTATATGATTGCTGTCATCGCTTCCATGGTACTGGGCATGTTCGTACTGCCACGCACTGCCAACTCATCATCCGGTATCGGAGTTATCTTCCTGATCACCGGCCTGCTCGGCTTTGGTCTGGGCGCCATCCTGAACATGTATCTGGCACTGCCTAAAGGTCCCGAGATCATCGCCACTGCTTTTGGCGGCACCGGCATCATCTTCCTTGGCCTGTCCGGTTACGCCCTGACTACCAAACGCGACTTCAGCTTCATGGGCGGCTTCCTGTTTGCCGGCATGCTGACCGTCGTCATTGCCATCGTGGCCAACCTGTTCTTCGCCATGCCAGCCCTGTCGATGGCTATTTCTGCAGCAATCATCATGCTCATGAGTGGTTTCATCCTGTTCGATACCAGCCGTATCATTAACGGTGGTGAAACGAACTACATCATGGCGACCTACGGTCTGTACCTGAGTATCTTCAACATCTTTATCAGTCTGTTGAGCCTGCTCGGCATCATGTCAGACGACTGATCTGCCAGGTTTTTTAATAAAAAGCCCTGACCTACCCGGTCGGGGCTTTTTTATGTACTGAGCATATGGAGAAATAAATGGAAATATTCCTGAAAATAACCCTTGCTGCAGTCATGATCATGCTGCTATTCCGCTTGTGGCCGGCTGCCAAAGACTGGATGGAGAATGGTCCCAAAGGCAGCAGTGATGACTGGCGTTCCGCCATCCTGGCAATTGCTGCCGTTGTTGGCTTCGTGATACTGCTGATAATGATGGTCAGGAATTAATCCTCCATCAGGTTTCCACGTTCGTATTCTTCGAGCACGCGCTGCGCTTCTTCAAGTTGTCCATCCTCTACGCTGACTGTCACCAGATCCAGCGGGGGCAGTTCTCCGATACCACCGGACAGAAAACCGCCATTAACCTGTGCAGCAATACCGTGACTCTCCAGCAGGCCTTTGATGATATGGGCATCGGTCAGGTCTGTGGCTGAATAGATCTTTTTCACTTCGTCTTCTCATCCCGGGCTGCCATGTATTGCTGCATATCTGCCCAGGCATCCAGCTCGCGTAACAGTTCACCTTTGTCTTCACGTGTCAGATCGTTCCAGTGCATGTCGCGCAGGCCCGCCACCATGGCATAGAGTAGATTCAGACTGGGTTTGCCGCCCTCTTCCCTTATCTGGATATAGGCTGCCACAGGGCCAATACCTTCCAATTCAGCGCGATTACAAATACCGATATCTTTCAGCATTTTTGCAGAGACCTTGCCCAGATTTCTGATCTGGCGGATTGATACCATGGAAGGATCTTTGATAATGGGGGGCAAGCACTTATGTGCTGATCGGGATGATCAGCACATTACACTTTGGGTACTTGTTGCAGAGAATGACAGGATATATGTCACACAAGCAGATTAATAATTACAGCACAGACACCCAGATGAGGGTAGCTGCAGTTATCACAGAAATCAGCCCTATCGCAGCTGCTGTGCAGTTAACACAAATTTTACCTAATACGTTCATTACCTTCTCCTTTGGGATTATTTTTTTATGTTTATAAAGTGAAACTGAACAGGAATGCCTGTTTCACCGAAATCCTATCAGGATATAACCATCAGGTTCAATAGGGTGTGCGGTTTATATTAACCATTACTGTTGTCCAATATATTGATATGCCTATTTATTTTTCGGGGCGGATGATTTCTGTTCCGTCCATATAAGTACGCAGAACATCAGGAACACGTACCGAACCATCTTCCTGCTGATAATTCTCCATGACTGCGACCAGCGTGCGCCCTACCGCAAGTCCTGAGCCGTTGATGGTATGCAGAAGCTCCGGCTTGCCGGTTTCGGGATTGCGCCAGCGGGCCTTCATGCGGCGAGCCTGGAAGGACTCAAAGTTACTGCAGGAAGAAATCTCACGATAGGCCTGCTGACCGGGCAGCCAGACCTCGAGGTCATAAGTTTTGGCTGCACTGAAACCCAGGTCACCACCGCACAGGGTTACCATACGGTAAGGCAGTTTCAGCGCCTGCAGGATTCCTTCTGCATGACCGGTGAGTTCTTCCAGTGCATCCCATGAATCCTCTGCACGGACTGCCTGTACCAGCTCCACCTTCTCGAACTGGTGTTGCCGGATCATACCGCGCGTGTCCTTGCCGTATGAGCCTGCTTCACTACGAAAGCAGGGTGTGTGCGCAACACGCTTGAATGGCAGTTGCTCTGCATCGATGATTTCATCACGCAAAATATTGGTGATCGGAACTTCCGCGGTCGGGATCAGATAATAGGACTGGTCGGATTCAATACGGAACAGGTCTTCGCCAAATTTCGGCAGCTGCCCGGTTCCCATCAAGCTGTCCGCATTGACGATGTAAGGTACATAAGTCTCTGTATAACCGTTCTGGCGCGTGTGCGTATCCATCATCAATTGGATCAGCGCACGATGCATGGCAGCAATACCACCGGACATGACAACGAAGCGGCTGCCGGTAAGCTTGGCAGCAGTCTCGAAATCCAGACCGTCGCCAGCACCCAGATCGACATGATCCCGGGCAACAAAATCCGGTGTCGCAGGCTCGCCCCATTTGCGTACTTCTATATTGTCTTCTTCATCGTTGCCCGGTGGAACGCTTTCATGTGGAATATTGGGAATACCGGCCAACAGATTGCCGAGCTCTTCCTGCAGGTCTGTAAGCTCCTGTTCAGAAACTTTCAGTTTCTCACCCATCGATGCAACGGCATCAAGCAGTGGCTGTATGTCCTGGCCACTGGCTTTAGCCTGTCCGATTTGGCGAGAGCTATTGTTGCGTTCGCTGCGCAAGTGTTCGACACTGACCTGAAGATCTTTGCGTCGTGTCTCGAGATGGGTAAATGCCTCTGTGTCCAGTGTGTAGCCTTTGATCAGCAGTCTTTCGGCAACGCTCTCAATGTCGCTGCGCAGTTTGTGTGGGTCTAGCATGATATTCGTCTTGTTATGTTGGTTTACTGGTTTACGAAAGCAGGCCAGCTGAGTACGTGGCCCGCAGGAATCATTTTACTCAAGTCATTAAGAATCGAAGCTACCTTGTCCCGTTCATCGAAGAACTCGATGACCTGTGGCAAGTCCAGGGAAATATCGAGCAGACTGGATGAATGCAGCTTGCCCGATGCACCGAATCCCGCAGTACCGCGAAATACGGTTACACCCTTTACCTTGTAATCATCATGCAGCTTGCCGAGCAGTTTCTTGAGCCGGCCTTCGCCTTCCGTGCAGTAAATGCGCACAACCGTTACATCGACAGTGTTCATTGATTACTCCTTTAAAATTGCCTTGCCAGGATGACGCCCAGCCAGGTGGCACCCACACACATCACGACGCTCAGCAACGCATTGAGCATAGCCAGTGTCGGCTGCCCCTCTTCAATTAAATTCAGGGTTTCTATGGAAAAGGTGGAGAATGTCGTGAAGGCACCCAGTCCACCAATCAAAATGGCAGCACGCCATACGACATCCAGCGTGGCCCGCTCGAGAAAGAACACGAACAGCAGACCCATCAGCAACGATCCAAATACGTTGACGGCCAGTGTTCCATACGGAAATGATCGCCCGAATATTGCATAGACGCCGTTGGACATGCCGTAGCGCAGCACCGCGCCGATGGCACCGCCTGCAGCGATAGCCAGGATCTGTTTCATGAGTGTTCGTTACACCGCACTAGTTTCGCTCCCGGTATTGCCGATCCAGTTCTTCCAGATACGCAAGCCGCTCAGCAATCTTTTTTTCCAGACCACGTTCCAGCGGCTGATAGTAACGCACTGCCTGCATCTCGTCAGGAAAATAGTGTTCACCCGCAGCATACCCCTCAGGTTCATCATGTGCATAACGGTAGTCCTGACCGGCACCGAGCTGCTTCATCAGCTTCGTCGGGGCATTGCGCAGGTGCATGGGCACTGGATGTGACGGCTGCTGGTGCACATCCTTCAGCGCCTGTTTCCAGGCCATATAGACCGCATTGCTCTTGGATGTACAGGCCAGATAGGACACCGCATGGGCAAGCGCGAGTTCACCTTCCGGGCTGCCGAGCCGCTCCAGTGTCTGCCAGGCATCCAGGGCCAGCTGCAGCGCACGGGGATCGGCATTGCCGATGTCTTCACTGGCCATGCGTACAACGCGCCGAGCGATATAAAATGGGTCACAGCCACCGTCCAGCATGCGCGCCAGCCAGTACAGGGCCGCATCCGGTGATGATCCTCGAACGGACTTATGCAAGGCAGATATCTGGTCGTAAAAGGCATCCCCGCCCTTGTCAAAACGGCGCACATGCTCACCAGCGACCAACTGCAGGCTGTGTTCGTCGATGCGGCACGCGCCATCTTCTTCCTCGGCCAGATCGGCGGCTATCTCCAGCATGTTCAGCGCCCGTCGCGCATCCCCGTCTGCCAGGCTGGCCAGCATCTGCATGGCTTCATCCGTAACACTCAGATTACGCCCTCCCAGACCACGTTCCCCGTCGGTCAGAGCACGATGCATGACAGTTGTGATGGCCTGCTCAGTAAGCGGCTTGAGCACGTAGACCCGCAACCGCGACAACAGCGCGTTGTTGATCTCGAACGACGGGTTTTCTGTCGTGGCACCGATGAAGGCGAAGGTACCGTCTTCGATATGCGGCAGAAAGCCATCCTGCTGTGACTTGTTGAAACGATGTACTTCATCGACAAAGAGCAGGGTCGACTCACCGATCTCCTTGCTGCTCTTTGCCGCCTCGATGATCTGGCGAATGTCCTTGACTCCGGCGTGCACGGCCGACAGAGTCACGAAACGGGCATTTGAATGCTTCGCGATAAGGCGTGCCAGCGTCGTTTTGCCTGTACCCGGAGGTCCCCATAAAACCATGGAATGGGCGTGCCGGGCCGCAATCATCCGACCTATGGGTTTGTCCTGTCCAAGCAGGTGGTCCTGACCGGCGAATTCTTCCACGCTCTGCGGCCGCATGCGATCGGCGAGCGGCGCGAGCGAGGCTTCATCTGTATTCACTACACTAATCTTCGACGACATCGATTCCAGCAGGAGGGGTAAAACTGAATGTTTCCGTGGGGATGCTTATATTCTCCTGAATACCGGTAAAACGCATGCGTGTGGTCTGGTCGAAGGTATCGAGCAGCTCAAGCAGTCGCAGCTGGCCATTCTTGAATCCGACCCGTATATCGAGGAAGCCGGAATCCTTATTGTTTGGCAGCATGCGCACCCAGTCCAGCTCATCTCGCCGACCCAGGTCTTCGAGCTGGAAACTGGCATCAAGGTCACCCTCGCCCGCCAGCAAGGCCGCAGGTGTCTGTGTGATGGCATCTACCGACTTGCGGTGAGTCACCTGCTCCAGCTCGACATCGTAGATCCATATTTCATCACCAGTTCCAACAATGACCTGCTCAGACGGTGTTTTGTATTCCCAGCGGAAGCGTCCAGGTCGCTCTATCCAGAAGCTGCCAACCGATTGATCGAGTATGCCCTGATTCTCGTCCAGCACTACCTGCTCGAAGCTGGCTGAGTAGCTTTTAATGTCGCTGAAGAAGTGCTGCAGGTCTTTTGTGGCGTCGGCATGGGCTATTGACTGAGCAAGACATACTGCAATAATTACCTTAAAAAATAATCTTAACTTAATGATCATATTAATTGTTTTGCATTATCTGAGGGAGGCGCGCCTCCCACAAAAAACTCCATCACATTTCACACTGAAAACTTTTTAATCCTCCGGTGGCGGAGGCGCCAGCACCTCGCGCTTGCCGGTCCCGTCTGCAGCGGTCACTACACCGGTCATTTCCATCGTTTCGATCATTCTTGCGGCCCGGTTGTAGCCAACCCGCAGCTTGCGCTGTACGGAAGATATGGATGCGCGGCGACTTTGAGTGACAAAGGCTACAGCCTGGTCATACAGGGCATCCTGCTCGGCATCTCCCCCCTCGCCGTTGTAGCTGCCTGCATCTGACGAGGGCTCTTCGAGTACGGTTTCATCATAGTCAGGCTGCAAAGTGTTCGTCAGTTGCTTGACGACGCGATGCACTTCATCGTCCGAGACGAAAGCGCCGTGTACACGCACCGGTACACCTGCGCCAGGGGGCAGAAAGAGCATATCTCCCATGCCCAGCAGACTTTCGGCGCCACCCTGATCGATGATCGTGCGCGAGTCCACTTTTGATGGCACTCGGAAGGATATCCGGGACGGGATATTGGCCTTGATCAACCCTGTGATGACATCGACCGATGGCCGCTGCGTCGCCAGCACGAGGTGAATGCCTGCCGCTCTCGCCTTCTGAGCGATGCGTGCAATGAGTTCCTCGAGCTTCTTGCCTATTACCATCATCAAGTCGGCTAGCTCGTCGATGACGATGACGATATATGGCAATTCCTCCAGTTCCTCCGGTTCATCGCCCGGGTTACCCAGTGGATTCATCAGTGGCGTATTCTGTTTCGCTGCATCCTTGATCTTGCGATTATAGCCGGCCAGGTTGCGCACACCGACGCCGGCCATCAGCTGATAGCGACGCTCCATTTCCATGATGCCCCAGCGCAGGGCATTGGCAGCCTTTTTCATATCCGTCACGACAGGTGCCAGCAAATGCGGTAATCCTTCGTAGACAGATAATTCCAACATCTTCGGGTCGACCAGGATCAGGCGCACATCTTTTGGTGTGGATTTGAATATGATGCTCAAAATCAGCGCATTGATGCAGACCGATTTACCGGAGCCTGTGGTACCTGCAATCAGCAAATGCGGCATACGGCAAAGATCAGTCACAACCGGCGCGCCACTGATATCCTTACCCAGTAAAAACGCCAGCGGTGTGCTGGCCTCTTCATAGGCACGTGACGAGATACCTTCGATGAAGCCTACGGTCTCCCGGCTTTCATTGGGTATTTCGATGCCGACATAGGGTTTGCCGGGAATATTCTCCACGACACGCACACTCACCACGGACAGAGATCGCGCCAGATCATTTGCCAGATTCGCGATCTGACTCGCTTTAATACCTGGGGCGGGTTCAATCTCAAAGCGTGTAATCACAGGACCTGGCTGAACTTCGACAACCTGGATCTCGATATTGAAGTCGCGCAATTTCATCTCGAGCATTTTTGACAGGGTCTCAAGCGCTTCCTTCGAGTACGCCCCCGTATGTTCCGGTGCAGGATCCAGCAGCGCCAGATTTGGCAGCAGTTCACTGGATGTCCGGGCAAACATATCACTCTGTTTTTCCCGTTCCTTGCGCTGGCTCTGCTCCGGTTTGGCGATTTTCGGCTCGATGCGCACCGGTTTCTTCCGCTCCATGCTACGGCGCGTTTTTTTGACCAGTTCTCTACGCTCCTCGACGACTTTCCTGGTAGCCTTTTTCTCCAGCATACCAGTGAAGATCCCTTTCACCTTTTCATAGGCAAGAATGGTGTACTTGCCGGTGGTATCCATCAACCAGAACCAGGACAGACCGGTCAGTAATGTGACACCGGACAGAAACATGGCCAGCAACAGCAAGGTCGCACCAACGTTGCCGAATGCAGGGCCCAGCATGGTTGTCAGGAATCCACCCAGGTAGCCGCCAGACAGGTACGCCTCAACAGCGTCGGGTGATTCGAAATGCATTCCTGCCAGGCCACAGCCTGCAATCAGTGTCAGGAAAAAGCCACTGATGACCGCAATGCGGGTGTGCAGATGGTCCGGCAGCAGATTTGATTTCTGCCGATAGATGCGCACTACCAGCCACATCAGCATGATGGGAAACAGATAGGCCATCAAGCCAAACAGGCTGAGGAACAGGTCTGCGAAATAGGCGCCGGCCGTGCCGCCCAGGTTGGCAACGCTGCCGTTGTCGGCGCTGTGTGACCAGCCCGGATCCTGTGCTGAAAAGCTTATCAGCGAGATAAACAGGAACAGTGCGATAACACTGAGTATGAAAAGCACAATTTCGCGCAAACCGGATTTGATCCTGGGATGCAGTTCAGGCGCCTTGAGCGGCTGTTTTTTCTTTTTGCGTTTTGCCTGAGCCATCAGGACTGCTCCAGTGAAGCGGCAACGGCCGGATGCACGATCCGTCCCTGCTGTATATTGATGCCCTGCTGCAAGGCTGGATTATCATCTAACTGGCCTTCGGCCAGTAACATTGCATAGGGTGCGACTTCTGCCGACAGCGCCTGTGAAGCAGAACGCGGCACGGCGGCTGGTATGTTGGTCACGGCAAAATGTATGACGCCTTCCTCGACATAGGTGGGTGCTGTGTAGTCGGTAGGCCGTGTCGTCTCGACACATCCGCCCTGATCGACGGCGATATCGATAATGGCACTGCCCGGCCGCATGCTGCGCACCATCTCGCGGGTAACGATATGCGGTGCCTTCGCACCCGGTGTCAGTACCGCACCAATGACAAGATCGGCATCGGCGACAGCTCGAGCCAGGTCATCATGGTAGGGATACAGGGCAGTGACATTGTCGCCCAGTTCTCGCATGCGCAGTGATTTCGCGCGCTGGCGATCAAACACGGTTACATTGGCACCCAGACCGCGCGCGACGATAGCAGCATTACTGCCGGCATTACCGGCGCCGATAATAACCACATGACCTCGATGGGCCGCTGGCAGGCCACCCAGAAGAATGCCGTTGCCGCCGTTCTGACGCTGCAGCAATGTGGTGCCGATCTGTACCGCAACACGCCCTGCCACGTCACTCATAGGTGCAAGCAGGGGCAGTTGATTGTCGACCATGACGGTTTCAAAGGCGATCGCTGTCAGACTTGTTCTAACCAGATGCTCGGCGAGCTCCGGAACTGCCGCCAGGTGCAGGTAGGAGAACAAAATATGATCGGGCTTCAGTAGCGCGTATTCTGCCCTGATCGGCTCCTTGACCTTGACGATGAGTGTGGCTTCTCTAAATACGGTTTCAGCATTTTCTGCCAGTTGGGCACCGGCTTGCTGATAGTCGGAATCGTCGTAGCCGCTCAGGACGCCCGCACCCTGCTGTACAGTAACGGAGTGCCCCCGCTTGACGAGGTCGGCAACAGCAGCAGGAACAAGCGCGACGCGCCCTTCCATGGGTTTGGTTTCCCTGGGAATGCCAATTTTCATTCGTGTGTGATGCTCTGTTTTGCCCTGTAAAAACCGATCGCGTAACATACCATTTTTTTATGCCTGATTCTGCATTGGAGACAACGAATAATGACAGACACAAAACACTGCCGGCTGCTGATCATCGGTTCCGGACCTGCCGGTTACACCGCCGCCGTCTATGCCGCACGCGCCAATCTCAATCCGGTGATGGTCACCGGCATGGAACAGGGCGGACAGCTGACCACGACAACGGAAGTCGACAACTGGCCGGGGGATGCAGAAGGCGTACAGGGCCCCGAACTGATGGATCGCATGCGCCGTCACGCGGAACGCTTTGGCACCGAGATCATATTCGATCACATCAATGCGGTTGATTTCAGCACCCGCCCTCTGCAATTGACCGGAGACAGTGGCAGCTATACCTGTGATGCATTAATCATCGCAACAGGCGCATCGGCAATGTACCTGGGCCTGCCTTCAGAAGAGGCATTTAAGGGTCGTGGCGTGTCCGCCTGTGCGACCTGCGATGGCTTTTTCTACAAGGACAAACCCGTAGCAGTAATCGGCGGCGGCAATACTGCAGTCGAAGAAGCGCTGTATCTGTCCAATATTGCATCAGAAGTCACACTCGTGCATCGACGTGATGAACTGCGCGCGGAGGCCATTCTGGCCGATGAAATCAAGGAACGTGCTGAAAACGGCAATGTCACGATTGCATGGTCTCAGGTACTCGATGAAGTGCTGGGTGATCAGGCTGGTGTCACCGGTGTGCGCCTTAGAAGCACCAAAGATGACAGTAAAACTAAGGATATTGATGTACACGGTGTCTTTATTGCGATCGGTCATGCACCGAACACCGGAATCTTCAAAGATCAGCTCGACATGCAAAATAATTATATCACCACGCACTGTGGACAGGATGGCAATTTGACGGCAACTAGCGTGGAAGGTGTATACGCTGCCGGTGATGTCATGGACCACGTCTATCGCCAGGCGGTGACATCAGCCGGCACCGGCTGCATGGCTGCTCTCGATGCAGAGCGTTATCTGACTAATCTTAAAAACAGCTGAGCGTAAAAACTGGCAGGGATTCCAGACCTTGTCCGGACATAAGGATGAAGACGACCCGGATTTTATGAGTCGTCATTTTCCGGATGCCAAACCCGTCCGGCAAACACGGCAGGTAATCGACAGTCAGAAACCAAAGCCTCATAAACGCCCACAGCCGGAACCATCAGTGCATCCGGAACCACCGGTTCGAGTCCAGGATGATGAAGTTCCGATATATGACGTCCTGTCCTATGCCGGCAACGGCATTCAGAAACGACTCATGTCGCAACTCAAACGCGGGGCTTTACCGATTGGCGACAGGCTTGATCTGCATGGATTGACCGTCGTACAGGCCCATCAGCAGGTCACGCATTTTCTACAGCACAGCAGAGCCAGCGGTTATCGTTGCGTGCTTGTGATTCATGGACGAGGCGCCCGTTCGGCCGGAAACATTCCTGTACTGAAGATGAACGTTCACAGCTGGCTACTGGATAACCACGACGTCCTTGCCTTTCATTCAGCACAGACCAGGGATGGTGGGACCGGGGCCGTCTATGTACTGCTGCGCAGCCCTGGTGGTGAATAAGAAATCTCTGATTCAGTTGCGTAGCTACTTATACAGGGCTTCCCTAATCCGAATTCTTGTTGCGCAGCAAGTCCAGTGGATTTTCCTCCTGGAACTGCCGGGTATCACGGTGCGACATCGGCCGTTGTACATCTTTTAAATCATAGCGGTATCCAAACACATCCACCGAACGGCTCGATGTCAGCAAATTGGATGCGACAACCATGCGATCCTTATTGCCCTGTTTGATCCACAAGGACTTCATCGGCGCATAAAGCGTCTTCTGGGAGACTGCAAGATCACAGTTGGAGAATGAGGCATTCTGGGGAATGATCAGGCCTGATGTGTATTCGACAACTCTGTCTGTATCTGACTCTACCGGACGTATAGACATTGGCGTGGCCTTGCGCCCAAGCTTGAACAGGCCAGCCAGCACTTCATCATTCTTCTCAGCTCTTGCCCAGCGCACTATGCAGATGGTCCAGCCGTCCTCCGGTTTTTTGCGCAGAGCAATCAGGTCACCGACGCGGAGCTGCTGTTTGCCTGATTCGGCGCGATACAAACTGTAACCACCGGCACTCTCGTTGCCGATTTTCCAGGTATCGATCAGTTGGCTGGCATCACGCACCTGTCCGACCTTTTCCTGGAACACACCACCCATCATTTGCAATTCTGCCGTCGAATCGAGGTCGATTTCGTTCATCTCGGCATCATAGCCGGGATGGAGGATGTCATAGATATTTGCGAGGCCCACAACGATCTGGGCATCCTCGTTGGAGTCCTTGCGCTCATTCTTGCGAATCGGGTGGACACCCCAGCTCACCATGATATGGCGCAGGATTTCCATGCGCTCGAAGCCCTGAATCTGGGCAATGCCCTTCAGCCCTTCGATGATCTCCTGCATGACATCCTTGTGCTCGCGGTTGAGTCGCTTCATCAACAGAGAGGTATCGAGCACGAGATGATTCTCATCCTCTTTGAAGCCTGCATCACTAAAAAACGGAGCGGCAGCATAATCACTAGTGAGATCGACGATGAACATGCAGTCGTTCTTCGCCTCGCTAAGTGTGGAATCCAGCCTGACATCTGTCGGCCATTCGTCCAGTGATTCAAACAGTTTCGTTACACCGCGGAATGAGAAATGATAGGGATCACTGCGTCCGATCAAAATGGCACGCTTGAATATATGCTCAATCGTTGAGGTGACTTTCTTGCCATCGGCCTGTTCAACAGGCAGCGGCATCTTTTCGAAACCCTTGTCGCGGGCAATGCGGTATAACTCGTGAAGCTCAGACCAGACACCCGTCCTGACAGGCCGGTAAGTCTCATACGACATCAGCAGGCGTCGCGTCTGATAGGCCATTGAGCGGTAGATGGCATGAGCCATGGCCGTGTCATTCGCCTTATGCATGAAACCGCCGTACTGGGATGTCTCGACGACCAGCATGTTATAACCACGGACCATTTCCCAGATCAGACGATCCATATCGTCGAGCAGTTCAATATCTTCGTCAGCCAGAGGCAGTGCGATGCCCAGCCGGCGACCGTGCAGAAACTCGAGGACGATGGCAATGGGTTCCTGGAAGCTGTGCAGCAGCATCAGGCGTTCCTTGACCTTGTAATGGCCGCAGGAAACGCGACGAATCAGCAGTGACAGGTCGGGAATCGAATCTGGAAATTCGAAATGTGTTTCAGTGAAATCATTGATCAGGCTCGCGGCCTGCTTGAATTTCAGTTTGCCTTCACTGGCAACAGATTCGCAATCGATAAGTGATAAATCACCCGGCATGGCAACCCCTTGGATAAAGCGCGGTTTTTATTAGTGAATACCGTAAAACGAAAGACTATGGTCTACGTGGCAGCATGTCAATCAGCGAGACGGCTAATCATTCGTTGCAGTATAGCAATTTAGGGATAATTTTAGACATCAGATTCCTGAATTAAGACACAGGCCATGGCAGCAATCCCCTCTTCACGCCCACAAAAGCCAAGCTTCTCTGTGGTCGTTGCCTTGATGTTGACCTGCTCAACATCCGACTGCAGGTCTTCTGCTATTCGCTCACGCATGGCAGGTATATGTCCTGCCAGTCTTGGCGCCTGGGCAATAATGGTGATGTCGGCATTGCCCAGTGCCCAGCCAGTTCCTGTCAGCTTCTGCATAACGTCTCTTAACAGAATACGGCTGTCGATATTCGCATAGCTGCTGTCTGAATCCGGGTAGTGCTTACCGATATCGCCGAGTCCGGCAGCCCCGAGCAATGCATCACACAAAGAGTGAATAACGACGTCTGCATCAGAATGTCCGGCCAGTCCCAGCGTATGCGGAATTTCTATTCCACCCAGTACCAGTGGCCGGTCTGGCACCAGTCGGTGTACATCATAGCCCTGCCCCACACGTATTTTCATTGCTGTTCCTGCTTCTGCATAAATATTTCTGCCAGTTCGATGTCTCCCGGCAAGGTAATCTTGATGTTTTCCGGCCTGCCTTCGACCATTAGAGGATGAATGCCTGCCTGCTCCATGGCCGAGGCTTCGTCAGTTACGCTGTTGCCAGCCTCATTTGCTTTCTGTAATGCAGACCTGAGTTCTGCATAGCGAAACATCTGCGGTGTCTGGGCACGCCAGAGGCCTTCTCTCGGTACTGTCCGCTGTACGTTGCCTGCATCATCGGCGAACTTGATCGTATCAGTCAGCGGACGACCGAGCAGGCCACCATCTGTGCGCGAGGCCTGCTGCATGAGGGAAATGACCTCAGCATGCGTCACACAGGGCCTGGCCGCATCATGGACCAGCACCCAGTCCCGGTCTGCGATAATGTCTGCCATTTCATCCAGAATATTGCTGACGGTTTCTGCCCTCTCAGCACCGCCATCACAAACACAGGGCAGCCAGTCTGCTTCAAATTCCAGCGCAGGCCACCTGGCATCATCTGCTGAGATACCCAGGCCGACTCCTGTTATACCCGGACATGTACCCAGGCGTTCCAGGGTATGAATCAGGACCGGTTTATTATTCAGTTCGAGATATTGCTTTGGGCAATCCGCCTGCATGCGGCTGCCTGTACCAGCCGCGGGTACAATTGCCCAGAATTTATCTGTTATTTTCATCTAAGACTTTTGCTTAACCCCTCTGTGAACCGATAGAATTGCGCGTTTTTCAGCCCACACCACCATCATGCCCGCTCCTAAAGTCCAAACCAGCATATTTAAACCAGATCTTCCGGATCGGCCAGGCCAGCAACTGCTGTGGAGTGGCCTGTATGGTAGCAGTTTCGGGCTGGCTGTCGTATCGGCAGCCCGGCACCACGATGGGCCACTGGTCGTTGTAACACCGGACAATCGTCGCGCGCAGGCACTGGAAGATGAGATTCGCTTCTACCTCGGCAACGATCAGGATTTGCCGCTGCTGCCTTACCCGGACTGGGAATGCCTGGTATACGATCGCTTTTCACCCCATCAGGACATTATTTCCCAGCGCCTGAAAACACTGGCAGCACTGCCTGGCCTGAAGCGAGGCATCATCATCCTGTCCATGCCAAACCTGATGCAGCGTACGGCGCCACAGGAATATATCGCGGCACACAGTTTTTCTCTGGCACGTGGCGACGATCTGGACATCGATGAGTTGCGTCAGCAGTTGGAAACAGCGGCCTACCAGCACGTAAGTCAGGTCTACGAACATGGCGAATACGCCGTACGCGGTGGACTAGTGGACCTGTTCCCGATGGGAAGTCGCCAACCCTACAGAATCGACCTGTTTGGCGATGAAGTCGAAGCCATTCGTCATTTCGATACCGAAACACAACGCTCCGGAGAGCAGATCGACAGGATTGAGTTGCTGCCGGCACGCGAATTTCCCATGACCGAGGCTGGTATCCGCCAGTTCAGACAGGCCTGGCGTGAACAGTTTGCCGGTGATCCCAAATCTTCAGTGATTTATAACGAGGTCAGCGATGGGCATATCACACCAGGCACTGAATTCTATATGCCGCTTTTCTTTCAGGCGACCGGCCTGCTGACGGATCCGTTACCGGAATCCTCCCTGCTGATCCTCGATCAGGGCAGTCGCGATGCCGCACGGCAGTTCCAGTCAGAGGTTCTGGATCGTTTCGAACAGGCCAGTCTGGATATTGAAAGGCCGCCTTTGAAACCTGAACGTCTGTATCTCCTGCCAGATGAGCTGGACCAGATTCTCAGTCGTTTCTGTCTTATTGAAAACTCAGAGGCAAAGAGCGACGCCAATCGACGCATCGTCCGGTTCGAGACACGTCGCCCTGACAGTCTGCCAGTCGATATCCACGCCGATATTGCCTACCAGCGCCTGTTCGATCACCTCGAAAGCAGCAGCAAACGTATTCTGCTGGTGGCTGAAACGGCAGGCCGGCGTGAAAACCTGAAACAGATACTGAACGGCGCAGGAATCCATCCTGTCACAGTTAAAAACTCCCATGAGTTCCTCGCTGCAAACATGCCTCTCGCACTGAGTACCGCCCGACTCGAGCGCGGCATGGTGCTGCAGAATCCGCCTCTGCAGGTCATTTCCGAATCCCAGCTGTACGGCGACAAAGTCTTTCAACGGCGAGCACGCAGCAAACCTGCGCGCGATCCCGAGTCAGTCATACGCTCGATGGCCGATCTGAATGTCGGAGACCCTGTTATCCATGAAACCCAGGGGGTGGGCCGCTACATCGGTTTACAGACCCTGCACATCAACAACAGTGATACGGAGTTTCTGACACTCGAATATCAGGATGGCGACAAGCTGTATGTGCCGGTGATGTCCCTGCACCTGGTATCACGCTATTCCGGTCTGAGTCCGGATGCGGCACCGCTGCACAAGCTGGGCGGGAAGGAATGGGAGAAAACCCGCCGCAAGGCACGCCAGCGCGCCTACGACGCCGCTGTCGAACTGCTCGCTGTGCAGGCACTGCGCGATTCCCGCACAGGCCATGCCTTCCCTGCTCCCGATCTGCACTACAACAAGTTCTCGGCGGCTTTCCCGTTCGAGGAAACACCTGACCAGGCCAAAGCCATTGATGACGTCATCGCAGATATGGAGTCAGAAAAGACCATGGACCGGCTGGTGTGCGGCGACGTCGGATTCGGCAAGACGGAGGTTGCCCTGCGTGCGGCCTTTATGGCCATTAACGGCAATCACCAGGTTGCGATTATCGTTCCGACTACGTTGCTGGCGCAGCAGCACTATGAGAATTTCCGTGATCGCTTTGCCGACTTTCCGGTGCAGGTCGATGTGCTGTCACGCTTTCGCACCGCGAAGGAATCCGGGGGCGTCCTGGAGCGCCTCAAGGCTGGCAAGCTCGATATAGTCATCGGTACGCACCGGCTGCTGCAGAAGGATATTCATTTTAAAAAGCTCGGCCTGATGATCATCGACGAGGAGCAGCGCTTTGGTGTTCGTCACAAGGAAATGCTCAAGAAAAAACGTAGCCAGGTAGACATCCTGACCCTGACTGCGACACCGATTCCACGCACGCTCAACCTGTCGCTGTCCGGTCTGCGGGACATCTCGATCATCGCCACTGCCCCCAAACAGCGGCTGACGATCAGGACCTTTGTTTCGGACTGGGCTGAAAGCCTGGTACGCGAAGGCTTCCTGCGTGAAATTCGCCGCGGCGGACAAATCTACTTCCTGCACAACGAAGTCCGAACTATGCCCGCCATGCAGGCGAAACTCGAAGAGATCATACCCGAGGCACGCATCCGAATCGCCCATGGCCAGATGCCAGAGCGCGAACTGGAACGCATCATGCAGGATTTCTATCACCAGCGTTTCAATGTACTACTGTGCAGTACCATCATTGAAAGCGGCATCGACATCCCGTCCGCCAATACCATTTTCATCAATCAGGGTGACCGCTTCGGGCTCGCCCAGATGCACCAGCTGCGTGGGCGTGTAGGACGTTCACACCACCAGGCCTACTGTTATGTCATGGTGCAGTCACGCAGAACCATCACCGCAGATGCGGACCGGCGTCTGGATGCGCTTGCAGCCCTCGATGAACTCGGATCCGGGTTCGCACTGGCGATGAGCGACATGGAGATCCGAGGTACCGGTGAACTGCTGGGTGAATCGCAGAGCGGCGCCATCGACGAAGTCGGCTTCAGCATGTATACGGAGCTGCTGAACCGCGCGATTCGTTCGCTAAAATCAGGCAAGGAAATCACAGCGGAAGACATCGAGGCGGATGGAGCGAGCGGCACAGAAATCGATCTGTCAGTACCCGCCCGGTTGCCGGAAGATTATCTCCCCGATGTGCATACACGCCTGATTATCTACAAGCGCATCGCCAACGCCCGCAACAACGAAGAACTGTATGAACTCCAGATCGAAATGATCGATCGCTTCGGCCTGCTGCCCGATGCCGCGAAAATGCTTATCGCACTGACCGAACTGAAACTGATTGCCGCCGATCTCGGCATCAGTGAAATCAGACTGGGCGAAGCAGGTGGAAGATTGCGATTCGTCGAGCAGCCTAATATTGACCCGATCGGGATCATCACCTTGATTCAATCAAAGCCAAACCTTTACAGGATGGAGGGACCACAGGTATTGCATGTTCTTCAGGAAACCGAGAATGCAGACGAGCGGATATCTGTCGTGAAATCGCTGCTGGAGGAACTTGGGAGTCATCGGGCCGAGTCTTAAGTACTTTTCGAGTATGGGTCGGGATCTGGGGGTGCGGCTTTCAGGGGTATCCGCGGCCATGGACGGCCGCGGCTAAGCCTACATGGACGTATTCACGGCGTCCCCTGAAAATCGTACGCCCTTGGCCGGTGGATTCCACCATACAGATATAAAACCTTACCAGGCCCGATCTAACCCTTGATGACGGCAGAATAAAGCAGGATATATGGGTGCCTCTATTAAACCTTACTCCTGCTCATCGAAAAGCTGATCTTCATAGCCAAACTGGCGTATATCCTCGATACGCATCGGATAGAGAATGCCATCGAGATGATCAACCTCATGCTGCACGACACGGGCATGAAAACCTGTCACTTCACGCATGAAACGCCGCCCAGTCTCATCAAAACCGGAGTAACGAATATGCGATGGGCGTCTCACTACGCCGCGCATGCCGGGGATGCTCAGACAGCCTTCCCAGCCTGCTTCGGTATCTTGTCCCAGCACCTTGATCTCGGGGTTGATCAGGATGGTTCTTGGAACAGTTTCAGCATCAGGGTAGCGAGGATTGGCATCTACAGAGAAAATAACCAGGCGCTTGAAGACACCAATCTGCGGCGCTGCCAGACCGGCGCCATCGTTGGCTTCCATGGTATCGAACATGTCTTCGATCAGAGCTTCCAGTTCAGGTGTCTTAAACTCATCCACTACTCCAGATAACTGATAGAGCCTCGGATCACCCATTTTGAGAATTTTTTGTACGGCCATCGATGTTCCTGCAGAGTCATTAGACGGTTATTGATATAATGCCGCAGATTCAACAATCAAGCCCATACCGCTTATGATTTCATCACTTTCTCTTCATCGATTACTTTCACTGGCACTGGCCTGTACCCTGTGCAGCTTGCCTTTGACCGCCCAGGCAGCGCGCAGCTACCAGGTTGATCTCATCATCTTCACGCTACAGGCGGCTGAAGGTGCAAACAGTGAACAATGGCTGGATAACCCTCCCCCGCTCGATCAGACAAACATGTCGAGGGCCGTTTCACCTCTCGAACTGATGGCCAATGAAGAATCCGCTACCAACACAGATCAGGACCCGTCCGCGCCACCAGCGAGCAAACAGGAAAAAGATATCAACTTTAATGATGTTGTTGCACGTATAAATAAGGATCCACGGCGCAAAGTCGTATTGACTGCCAGCTGGGTACAGCCTGTGCAGGATCCGAACACCTCTGCCGTCATTCATCTCAGCGATCGTCCCGGGGAGACCGAAGCAGACCTGAAAACCCGCGGTACGCCGGCCCCTTACAGTCGACCAGTGGGTATATCGGGTATGCCCGTTGCTCAAAACGAATTAATGCTGCAGCAACCGCCTCTGATAGACGGATTTGCACATTTCTATCTCTCTGGTTACTACACAATGGAACTGGACCTGCGCTATACACCGGAAGTAGCCTTTCTCGACATGGAAAACCCCGATGATCCGAAATACACAAGCTATCGCATCCACGAGAAACGTCGCATGAAAAGTGATGAACTGAACTATTACGATCACCCGAAGTTCGGTGTACTACTATTGGTCAATCCTGCAGCGGTTACTGAGTCCGCCGAATCAGCATCACAACCCTGACCTGCTTCCTCTGCTGTCAGCAGCCCAGGCCGGGTATTGCAACCTCCAGCAAACGACGGGCCTTCTCGATACCCGCCTGTAAATTTTGCATGATCTCATCGACAGAAACTTCACCGTCGCCCCGCCCTGCTGCCGCATTTGCGACCACGGCTATCATGGCATAACAGAGGTCCAGTTCACGCGCCAATGCGGCTTCCGGCATGCCCGTCATACCAACGATAGTCGAGCCATCCCGCTCGAGACGATTAACTTCCGCAGCCGTTTCAAAGCGCGGCCCCTGGGTTGCAGCATATGTCCCGGTTTCCACCAGGTCGATGTTATTGCTGCGGGCAGCTTCCGCGATTACGCTGCGTGCCTTCTCGCAGTAAGGGCGGGTAAAGTCGGTGTGAATGACCGGCTCATGTTCACTGTTAAAAAAGGTATGAGCACGTGAGTAGGTGTAATCAATGATCTGGTCAGGCAACACCAGATCCAGTGGCGACAGATCTGTGCTGATACCTCCGACCGCATTGACAGCAATGACATGGGTAGTGCCTGCCTGCTTGAGAGCATTCAGATTGGCCCGGTAGTTAACCTTATGGGGCGCGAAGGTATGGCCCGGTCCGTGGCGGGTCAGAAACACGACTTCGCAACCACTCAGCTTGCCGTAGCACAGAGCACCTGATGGTTCACCATAGGGTGTACGCATAACCTCCCGGTGACTGAGTTCAAGCCCTTTCAGTTCGGTGAGGCCACTACCACCAATAATTGCTGTCAGCATGTATCGTTTGCCTGTATTTTGGGAGCCTCTGAATAAGTCTGGATGAAATAGATTGAGATTCAAAATATTCAGATTCGAGGCAAAGGCCGCACGTAATAGCTAGCTATTGCGAAGGTCTTTAACGAAGAAGCTGAAGATTTTGGACTCAAGTTATTCAGTCATGACTTGTTCAGAGGCTCCCTTGTTATCCGCTACTGCGTAGATGCCGGGCAGGTTGCGCCAGTAAGCTTTATAGTCCATCCCGCACCCGAAAACGTACCTGTCCGGTACTGTTACACCACTGAAGTCGATTGCCATATCGACGCTGCGGGACCTCTCCTTGATGACCAGCACTGCAGTCAGCACTTCGGTTGCCCCGGCTGTCTGTACTGCCTGCACGACGTCATGCAAGGTCAGTCCATCATCCAGAATATCATCAATAACCAGTACAGTTCTGCCAGCAAGGTTTGCCGCTGGCTTGACCTTCCACTGCAAGGTACTGCCACGCAGCGCTCCGCGATAGCGTGTTGCATGCAGGTAATCTATCTCAAGCGCAAAGCCGAGCCTGGGCAGGAGCATGCCGCTAAGATACAAACCTCCCAGCATGACAGGCGCCAGTACAGGATTACTTCCAGAAAGGCGCTGCGTAATGCTGTCTGCCATCTGTGCATAGACGGTTTCCAACTGCTCAGCGGAATAAAGTAGCTCGGCATGCTGGCGAACCTGATCGATTTCATTCTCGACCATTTGAACCCGCTCAGTAAGTCAGTGTCACAGTACGCTTATCCATTACCTCAGTAACCAGATAAGAACTGCCAACAGTTTCATCAATCTCCGGGATCAACTCAGTGCCCCACTGTTCAAGATTCGGCGTACATACCTTGATGGTGACACCAGCTTCGTGCGCATCACGAAGAAAATCATACAGCGTCCTTGCATTTCCATCAGAAACAGCAATGGATTCTGCTTCGCCTTTAATTGACAGCTGCCCGGAACGGCCGGTCAACAGCAGTTCCGCATCATGGTCCATGGCTGCAGCTACGGTTGCCTGAAAAATGGGTGACATCACTTCAACTGGCGAGGCCGGATCTGCCGTCGCCAGGACGATAAGCAATTTCTTCTTCATCCTGCTGTCCCTCCCCGGTTATAAGGATCGTCGAGTCGTTCGATGTCATCTTCCTCGAGATAGGAACCTGTCTGCACTTCGATGACGTCAAGCTCTTCATCTGTCATATTCGCCAGCTGATGGATCATGCCAGCTGGTATATATGTGGATTCGTTCTCGTTGAGTACGAGTTTATCATCACCATGAACAACACTGGCCTTCCCCTGAACCACAACCCAATGTTCAGAACGATGCTGATGACGCTGCAAAGACAGGATTGCACCTGGCTTCAGAGTCAGCCGTTTGACCTGATGCACAGCCCCCTTCTCCAATACGGTATAACTTCCCCAGGGTCGAAATACCCGTTTGTGATACGAAGCCTGTTCACGGCCCAGTGATTGCAACTGTTTTGCCAGTTGTCCTGTTTCAGCGCTGCTGTTTTTATCTGAAACCAATACTGCATCGGCCGTTTCTACTATAACCAGGTCATTAATACCCTCGGTTACAAGCAGTCGATCATGCGCATACAACAGGCAGTCTGAAGTGTGGCTGGCAAGAACATCTCCTCTACGGGCATTACCTGCGTCATCGTGCTGCAACTCACGATATAAGGCTGACCAGGAACCCACGTCGTTCCAGCCTACATCCAGCGGTACCATGGCGGCCTTGTCCGTCTGCTCCATGACAGCGTAATCAATTGATATTGAAAGACATGATTCGAAGGCGGCTTCGCCAAAGACCGTGTATTCATGAAACCTTTTGTCCCGTTCCTCCCAGGCCCTGCGTGACTGCATAAGTACTTCCGGCTGAAATTTTTCAAGCTCGGCAAGGTAGCGTTCAGCAGTGAACATGAACATGCCACTGTTCCAGTAATAGTCACCCGACACAACGTATTTTTCAGCATGTGCGAGATCCGGTTTCTCAACAAAGGCATCGACCTTGAAGGCGCCCTGCTCAAGCGGTTCACCACGACGAATATATCCGAAGCCGGTATCCGGCCGGTCCGCTACGATGCCGAAGGTAATCATGTAACCCTGCCTGGCAATCTCGTACATATCTTCAACAGTGCGCTGGAAACCGGCGGTATTCTGTATGACATGGTCTGCCGGCAGTACTAGCAACATGGCATCTTCCTGTTGCTCCATTGCAGCAATGGCTGCCACGGCAATGGCCGGAGCAGTATTGCGACCAACAGGCTCCAGCATCACGCTGGCATCCTGCCAGCCGCATTCAACCAACTGCTCTGTCATCATGGTGCGATGCTCACGGTTTCCTATAAGCATCAGGTCACTATGTTCACACAGGCCTTCCAGACGATTGACTGTCTGTTGCAGCATCGTTGTGTCACCTGTCAGGTGGTGAAATTGTTTTGGATAAAACTCCCGTGACATGGGCCACAGACGAGTTCCAGATCCACCGGAAAGTATTACAGATTTGATCATATATTTTTACGTTTACTCAAGTCACTGGTGTCGGGTGGATCTTCAGGAAATATCAGCGCCATATCTTTGCTCATGGCGCCTTCCAGAAGAGCTGCCCGATAACAGTGACAATCTAACCGGATGCCCTTATTTATTCATTCACTGGATTTTCTGACCGTCATCTCCGGCACCAGCTGCCGTATAAATCCTTCAAGCATGTCGCTGCGTCCATCAGATATCCCTTCCCTGAAACTAACCAGACACTCCTGCAGCGTTTCCCAGTCCGTTTCCCTGCTGCGTGCCAGCATAACCTTATTATGGCCGGTATCGGTCAAGTCTTCATCATTGTGAAACAACTCCTCATGAAGTTTCTCGCCCGGTCTTAATCCAGTGACCTGTATTTCGATGTCCTCACCCGGTTTGCGTCCGGACAAACGGATCATCTGTTCGGCGAGATACAATATGCGTACAGGCTCACCCATATCCAGAACAAAAATCTCACCGCCCTCTCCCATGACTGAAGTCTGCAGAATCAGGCGGCAGGCTTCCGGTATGGTCATGAAATATCGCGTAATACTTTCGTCCGTAACAGTTACCGGGCCGCCACGTCGTATCTGTTCGCGAAACAATGGCACGACACTGCCGGCGGAGCCCAGAACATTACCGAACCGAACAGTGATAAAGCGTGTTTCTGAACGCCGATCCATGGTCTGGCAAATAATCTCGGCGACACGCTTGGTCGCTCCCATGATGTTACCGGGATTGACCGCTTTGTCTGTCGATACCATGACAAATTCAGAGCAGTTGTACTGGTCCGCCAACTGAACGATATTCCATGTGCCCATGACATTATTTTTAACGGCTTCACGTACTTTCGTCTCGAGCATGGGGACATGCTTGTAGGCTGCTGCATGAAAAATGACATCCGGCCGATACTCGTTGAAAATCTGCTCCACTCCAATCGTGTCACAGATATCGCCAAGCTCACAGTTCAGGGTCAGCTCCGGCCACTTCTGCAGCAGCTCCTGCTCAATGCGATAAAGATTGAATTCGCTCTGATCGACTACAATGAGCCGTGAAGGCTCCATTATTGCGATCTGGCGACATAGTTCCGCACCAATCGATCCGCCACCTCCGGTTACGAAAACGGTGCGGCCCGTAATGCATTCACGAATGGCATCGGAATCCAGCCGGACGGGATCACGGCCCAGCAGGTCTTCGATCTGGACCTCGCGCAGTTCTGTAAAACTGACCTGTCCACTGACCAGTGACTGCAGTTTCGGTAAAGTTCTGAATGGCACACCACTGGATTCGCTGATTTCAACGATGCGTCGCATCTGCGATGAACTGGCGCTGGGCAATGCCAGCATGATGAGATCCACATCCCACTGCTCAACGACCTCCGCCAGATCATTGCAGCTACCGACAACACGTATGCCATGTATTTCGCGGCCGTGCTTGGCCGGGTCGTCATCAACAAAGGCCACAGGCGTGTACACCAGCGGCCGCATACGTAGCAGGTCCCTGACCAGGCCCTCACCGGCTGCACCGGCACCGACCACCAGCACTTTGTCGCGCAATCCCTTGCTGCCTACACTGTGGTCTTTGAGGAAGCGGTAAAACAGGCGTGGACTGCCGAGAAGAATAATCAACAGCACCGCGTCAATGATAAAAACCGAACGTGGTACATATTCGAGACGTATCAACAGAAAAATGGCCACTGCGAGCAAAGCTGTGCTGACGACAACGGCCCTGACGATGCGAGACAGATCTGGCAGTGACGCAAATCGCCACACGCCACGGTAGAGCCCGAAGTAGACGAATGCACTCCCCTGGATCAACAGTACCAGCGGCAGCAGATGGACAGCTCTTTCTAGCAGATGCTCGGGAAATTCACCGATGTTGTAGCGTATCCAGTAGGACAGCAGCCATGCCACCGGGATCATGATCAGGTCATGCGCCAGCGCAGCCCAGCGGTTTCTGAGCAATCGTAGTAATGATGCAGTCTTAGACACGGACGGATACGCCCCTTAAGGAAGTCAGCTTTGTTGTTTTTTGCATCGCAAGTCTATCAGAATAATTACACTGGCTAATATTGCAGATGCCAGCAAGAGTGTCACAAGCTCTGACAGAATGCCTGCAATCAGCATAGTCGCCAGCGTCGCAAGTACTATATCGATGACAAGTACCACCAGGCTCACCTCGCTGTGACTCCAGCCAGACTGCACGGCACGCTGATAATAATGTGAGCGGTGTGCCTGCCACCATTTCTCTCTGCGCAGCATCCTTTTTATCAGTGTCACAGTTGCATCGACCAGAAAGACGCCATACAGAACAATAAATGCTGTTATCGGGATGCCATAGTGGCTGCTGCCAACCAGGGCAAGTACGGCGAAGAAGGCACCCAGCGCCACACTGCCGACATCACCCATGAATATTTTTGCCGGCGACCAGTTCCAGCCCAGAAAGCCTGCCGATGCACCCATAACGGCGAGTGCGACTATCATGATGCCATCACCCCCCTGCACACCGAACCAGACAGCTGCGGCCGCTGACAACACCAGCGCTTCAATAGCAGCAATGCCGTCGATTCCATCCATGAAGTTGTACAGGTTCGCCATCCAGACCACCCACAACACAGCAGTTATAGCCAGCAGCTGTGCAGGTACATGTCCCGACAGCGATGCTCCATCGGTCATGAACAGCCAGCTGATGGCAAACACAGAAATAAGTATCTGGACGAGAAATCGGCTGAGGCTGGACAAATCGATATGATCATCCAGCCAGCCAAGCAGGGCATAAGTGAAACTTGTTGTGATCAGTAGAAGCAACAGCACTGCCTGATCCGGGTACTTCCAGGCAGCAAGCAGACCAGCAACAACAATGGCGACAATAATTGAGACGCCGCCACCGCGTGGCGTAGGTACGCTATGTGAACTGCGCTGGTTAGGTATATCAAGCAACTCCTGACGCAATGCATAGTTGCGTGTGAGCCCCGTCAGCCAGTAGGCGACGAACATACTGGAAACGAGTACTAGCAGAAGCTCCCAGATTGGCATTATTGGCTACCAGGTACTCGCGTATGCCACAAGCTGGCTTTGGCCACTATGAACAGGATCATATAGCTGTTGATACCAGTATGCTGTCTGGCGGAGGCCTGTTTCGAGCGTATAGGGCTGGACCCAGTCCAGTGTTTTTCGCACATGGTCAGAGTTGACGGTCAGGGATTGCACAAGACGGTCTACCGTAGATTGCTCTCTGCCTACAGCAGCCAGCACACGCATGACAGGAAGAGCAATCGGGAACAGCCTAGGTTTAACGTTGAAGCTGTCTGCCAGCATATTGATCAGCAAGGGCGTAGAAACATCCTGCCCATCACTTATCAGGAAGGTCTGACCAGCAGCAGCAGGATGCACAATGCTGTGGGCAATCACATCGACAAGGTTCTCGATGTACAGCAGGCTGCGCCGGTTTTCTACCGCTGCCAATGGCATTGGTATACCCATATCAACCATACGCATCAAGCGCAAAAAGTTAGCCTTGACCCCTGGGCCATAAACCAGCGGCGGCCGAAAGATGACGACCTCCAGTGAAGAATTGTTTTCAATGTCACGCAGATGCATTTCCGCTTCCATTTTGCTGCGTGCATAACTGTCCTGCGGATTGAGATCGAGAAATTCTGTGACCGGATGATTAACAGGGCTGGACTCACCATGCACTTTGACACTGGATGCATAAATGAACCGCCTCACACCTGCACGCTTTGCAGCTTCCGCGAGTGAGACTGTCGTGTCCACATTGAGACGTTTGCAATGAATACGGGCTTCGTCAGACAAAGTTCCAACACCTTCGTGGACATAGCCAGCCAGATGGACGACCACATCGACCCCTGCAAGGCGTTCGTCCCAATTGTCTACGCTGCAGATATCATCGATGACCACCGGCTTCAGGCGCCCCACCATGCTTTGCAGCTGGCGGGGATCGCGTAATACGGCATCAACTTCGCAGCCATGGTTGACGAGGTATCGACACATGGCATAACCAATGAACCCACCTGCGCCTGTCACCAGCGCTCGCTTGCCTGTCAGCTCTTCCAGAAACTCCAGGGAAGTCTGCGGCTGGCCTGGCTGTACGTAGTTGCCGTTGTTATAAGCTGTTCGTAAGAACCCACGCGGTGCATAGGCAAAGTCATTTATAGCATCACTGTGATCAAAGCATAAGTCCTGCTCCATACGATCCAGCATTGACGGCGATGCATGCTTGAAACCAGGCAGCACTGAGACCATGCGGACTATGTTGTTGAGGAAGCTTCGATTCAGCGTATATATCCTTGTCTTACGTCCCAGCAACCGGAAGATGAGTGTGACCATGGTGCGATAACTGATCGTTTCACCACCACTCAGATTGTAGGCCTTATCGTTTGCTGCATTGTTATCCAATACGGCACAGCAGGCAGCAGCCAGATCATCCGCATGTACCGGTTGACGACAACCAATGCCTTCGCCTGACATAAAAAAACAGCCGAATTTTCGTACAAAACCAGCAATGGAAAAAATGTTGCTGTCCATGCCGCAGCCATAAACCATGGTCGGCCTGAACAGCGTCCATGTCACATTATGAGCAGCACACGCGGCAGTCAGCTGCTTTTCGCCTTCCGCCAGCCGTTCCGCAAGGCGGGCATCTGCTTCCACATCGGAATCCTGCTTGCTGTAACGACTCGTCGAGCTGAAGGCTATGAGGCGATTCATTCCTCGAGCAGCAAGATTTTCTACCGCCTGCGGCAGCAGCCATATTGGTGTGAGGCAGATCACCGTACCCACCTCATCAGGCCAGTTATGTTCGCTTTCGTCCAACAGATCCATGACCTGCCAGTTGACGGCCGCAAGGCCAATGCTTCTGACAGAATTTCGACTTGTAGGCGTAACTCTGTAACCCTCATTAACCAGTCTTGGAATCAGAAAATGACCTACCTGACTGCGAGCACCAAGAATCATGATGTTTTCTTTTACAGCAGCTTTCGGCTGCTGCAACGACAGGACAGATTCATCCAGAGTATCAGAACTGGATTTCGTAAATATATTGACGCAGTTCCTGCACAAACCGTCGAGCCAGGCAACAAAGCGTCTGCCATAATGTTGCAGCACCAGTAGAACAAAGCGGAACCAGACACCCGCAGCAACTACGATTGCCAACGGCAATGGGTAGCGATTGAGGAAAAATTTACGATAAAACCGCATCATGCCCTTGTGCATATACCACATGACACGGACAGGTCGTTGCCGACTGCTAAAGCCCTGATCGTGGGTGACTTCGACATCCGGGACAAACAGCACCTTGTGGCCCTGCTGATTAAAGCGCATGCACCAGTCAAGGTCCTCACAGTGCAGGAAATAGCCTTCATCGAGTGGTCCAATCTCGTCAAGCGAACTGCGCCGAACCAGCATCAATGAACCGGATATCGCATCAACCTGGACAGGTTCTGTGGGCAATGGTTCACTGGACATATCGAAACCCTGCAGCCATTCAGTGCTGCGGGTAAAATGTGACAGACCAAGTACTCTCACAAATGTACGCCAGGGTGTCGGAACCCGGCGACGGCAACCTTTCTGTTCCGTACCATCCGGATTCATTACACGACAGCCCACCATGCCTGCATCGGGACGTTCCTGCATGACAGCTTCCAGCCGACTTATCGTATCGGTCGCCAGCACGCTGTCGGGGTTTAAAAACAGAATGTAGTCGCCCTGCGTGTATTCAAGAGCAATATTGTTGGCGCGAGAAAATCCGTAATTGTGATTATTCAGAATAATCTGCAGGCGATCGTCGTCACCGAAACGTTCTTCAAGCAGGTGTATGGAGTTATCACTGGACGCATTGTCAGATACCAGCACTTCGACGGGTGTATTCGAACTGAGTGCGGAGGCTACCGAATCAACCAACAAGGCGCCGCCATTGAAGTTGACGATAATGACGCTTGTGAGTTCTGAATTATTCATTGCGGTACAGATAGGGCCCAAGGATTCGACGAGACATAGCCTGTCGAAGTTCGCTGGAGGCGATCACGGCATTTGCCTGGATTTGCTTTCTCTGCTGCCATGCTCTCGCTATACCTTTGATTGCATCACGCTTGGCCCGCAGTATAGACCACGGTTTACCACGCAGGATGAAAAGAATGACACTGGCCAGATTGTACAACAGGTGCTGCGGCAGATAGAGCCACAATAATATGCCAGGCATATTGCGCACATACACCCAGACTAGATTGCGGTGTCCATGGTAGACATGGAAATCGCTGTATTCACCGACTACACCAGAACCCTCGTGTACCACACGTGCACTTGCAACATGTAAACTGCGGTGCCCCATCAGGCGCAGACGAAAACCCAGATCGATGTCCTCCATGTAACAGAAAAAGCCTTCTTCAAAACCATCCGCCTGCAGGTAGGCATTGCGCTTGATCAGTGCTGCTGCCGCCGATGGTGCGAATATCTCATCATTCTGCTGACAGCTTGCCTCTGCAGGCTTGCCATAGTCTCTGCGCCACACCGCGCCGCTGACATGATAAACATCTCCTGTACCGTCCATGGTTGAGTTGTCTGCCGACATCATGTGGCTGCCAAACATGGAAAATTCCGGATATCTGCCTGCTGTATTCAATAGTTGTTCAAGCCAGTCTGGCTCCGGGTAAGCATCGGGATTAAGCAGTGCGATCCAGTCAATACCTTCCAGTTTACTTACAGCCAGATTGTTAGCGGCCGCGAAGCCGGTATTTTCTGAGAGGGCCAGCACTTCGACCCCGGAATACAGGCTGGACGCACTGTCTGCAGAAAAGATATCGCTGTGATTATCAACCAGTAATACCCGCTCGGGTCGACAGGTCTGCATAGCCAGGGCTGACAGACATCGGTTAAGCATTTCACCGCCATTGTAGTTGACGATGACGACGGCAACTGTCTGCGGCACAGCTAGACGAGTGCTTTGCGAACAACGTAGATTGGTTTGTTCTGCGCTTCATGATAGGTGCGTGTCATCAATTCACCAAGCAGACCAAAAGTAATGAACTGAAGGCCGATGAACATCAGCAGAATTGCCAGCAGGAGCAGCGGGCGATCACCCATACCAATGCCAAAGAACAACTTTTGTACGGTCATGACCATGGCGATCAGGAAGCCGGTGACACCGCTCAACATTCCAATTCCACCAAAAAAGTGTATGGGTCGTGCGGAGTACTGCAGCAGGAACTTGACTGTGATCAGGTCAAGGACAACACGAAAGGTACGGGAGATTCCGTACTTGCTGGTACCTGCGACTCTAGGCCGGTGGTTGACCTTGACCTCCGCCAGTTTCACACCACCCCAACTCGCTATGGCAGGGATGAATCGATGCATTTCACCATACAGCTGAATATTTTCGATTACATCCTTGTGAAATGCCTTGAGGCTGCAGCCGTAATCGTGCAGCTTGACCCCTGTGATACGCGATATTAGCCAGTTGGCCATTTTTGAAGGAAGCTTGCGCGACAGCCATGCATCCTGACGATCATATCGCCAGCCGCTGACGAGATCATAACCTTCGTCCATTTTTTCCAGCAACATGGGGATGTCTCTGGGGTCATTCTGACGATCGGCGTCCAGAGTGATGATGACATCGCCCTCGGCATAATCAAACCCTGCCGCCAGACCGGCTGTCTGACCAAAATTACGCCGGAACTGGACCACCTTGATCCTGTCATCCTTGTCGTGCAGATTAGCGAGTATCTCAAAACTGCGATCGGTGCTGCCATCATCGACATAGATGATTTCATATTCATTCGGCATGCCTTCCAGTACGCCGACTATCTCGTCGTTCAGCGCGACAAGATTTTCTTCTTCATTCAGAACAGGCAGGATAACTGAAATTTTCACACCGTATCTCCATTAGATTATTACCTGAAAAATCGTAACTATTCAGTATGTCGAATTCGCTCAGGCTTCCGGGGTGCGTTTTCCAGCAGACGCCGTGAATACATCCATGGTCGCTTTCGGCGTCCTGCCTCTCGCGACACTAATACATCCTTGTATGTCGTACGCTCGTCTTCTGCATCCCTGCAGAAGACGCTGCTGGAAAACGCACCCCGAAACCCTTCACTGCACAGTATATTTTGGCCAGATGAATAACTACAAAAAATCAACTATAAGATTTTGATTTTACATGCGTTAACCTGATTTTACGAGCCTGCCATGCAGCATGCCGCTCAGGAATCGCCGGTCTGTACAACCGGAAACCAGGCCTGAATTGTACTAAACAAGTTATCCGAAAAGGTTCTATCCCAGTCCTGGGACCAGTTCACCATTGATCCTTTTTCCCGCGCTGTCATGTCATCCGCCTGGGTAGCTGCACGTACCAGCGCAGCGGCCACAGATGGTATCGTCGGTTCGGCCACGACAAAGTTGCTGGAGATATCTTCCAGTGCCTGCACGGTCTTGTTCATGCATGAGTTGGTTACCACAACCTGCCCTGCTGCTGCCATTTCAATTGGTAGCAGGCTCGGGTGTGGGGTATACATCAGCGCGAGACCGACATCATAAGTTGGCAGTATTGCCTGATATTCTTTCAGGCCCACTTTGCCCAGCATTGTTAATACTTTTCCATTAGGGAGATCGATATCTTCGTAGCTGGTACCAATACCATAGAACTCCCATTCGTCAGGAAAACCGCCATCCCGAATGGCATTCTCCAGCGCAGTCAATCCTATCTCGAACATGTTTCGTGCTGCGTGTGGTTCCGGGCGTGAATAAAACAGAAGTTTTCTGGTGTTCTGTCTGTCGTTGTTGAAACCTGTATCAAATTCCAGAATTGCATTTTCGAATGGGACGCTTCGGTCATTTCCATCTTCTTCAGAAAAAACACCGAAACGCATATTCTGAAAATAATCACGCAATGTCGGAGAAGAAAATATTGCCACATGAGGGAAGGAATAGGATTCATGTGCCAGCGCGTAGTAACTCCCCATCGGGAACGTAAACGGCTCGTACTCCTGGATCATGTACAGGAAACGTTTCGCATCGAGATGCGGTATCAGGGCGTTGGCAATATGCGCAGTCCACCATGTCGTGGCAATGACAACATCTGCAGGATTGAAGGCAATGGCATTATCCCGCTCAAAGGCCTTCGCGACTTCAAGATGGTCAAATACATCTTCTATACCGTGGTATTTTTTAACAATATCTATCCAGTCGTCACGCGTAGTATCACATTGGTCAACGGTGATAATACGTACCTTGTTGCCGCGCTGAATCAGCATTTGAGCGAGATTGAATTTCGCGATATAACCGCCGTAAAAACTTCGGAAGTCAATTTCAGGTATCAGTATATTTATGCGCAAGGGTTCAGCATGGCTCATCTCCACATTTAATGGGGCGATCTTCCTGTTGACCAACCAGCGTATTTCGTTATCTTCTATGTAATTAAGAAGATACTTACGACCTAGTCCACAGATAGACTGTAATGTACGTGCGAGCAGACCCAGCACACTTTTTTTAGCCATACCAAAAACTCCGTTTATTTCATCGACTGCGGCTGACAATGCCGCTTAACTATCCTGCCGGCAAATAATCGCACTATCACACGTTCTGCCTTGAATGCCAGCACAGAAGCTGCAAGCCTGAGCTCTGCGTTATAGGTCGTATCCCTGGCAATAAGTATTCGCACATAGGCATACAGCATGCGGAATACTGCTGGCCAGTTTGCGGCAAACATTGTCAGTTCTTTTCGCGCAGACCGGTTCATGTCCGGGATGCGCAGCTTGAGTATCTCAGCAAACAGGTACAGGCGCAGGTATTCATTGTGATAAATATTTATCGATTTGTTGCGTATCGATACCAGAACCGATTTGAAGCGCCCTTTGCCAGGAATGTCTTCAGCGCGACCAATAAGACCCGTCGCACCCGCCAGAACGCCAACATGCTCAAAATCACAGTGACCTATCACACTACTGCCATACTGGTAATAATCATACAAAGCACGATCGACGTACCCCAGTTCACCCCTGCAACGCGCGACGCAGGCAATCCAGTGATCATGGAATACCTGACCGACAGGCTCCGGGAATGGCAAAATATCATTCAGCAGTTCTCTGCGAAAAACCGATGCCGCGCCAGTGACCGTGTTGGCAAGAAAAAGCACATGCGCATCCTGATAATTGTTGCGCCGATTCTGCCAGTAAGTATCCGCCAGGATATTTCCCTGCTCGTTGACGATGTGCATGTCGGAATAAACCAGCTGGGTATTGCTGTTAAATTCATTCAGACAACTCTCCAGCTTATCGGGATACCAGTCATCGTCCTGGTCAGACATTGCCACAAAGTCTACGTTTCCCGGTACGCGCGACAGTGCCGTTTCAAAATTCCTGTAGAAGCCAACATTCGGCTGATTGCGAAATACCGTGAATCTCTTATCGTCACCAATAACTTCCTGATATCGAGCGAAAGCTTCATCAGAGGAACCATCGTCATTAACTATGCAATGCCACGCTTTATGCGTTTGCGCCCTGATGGATTTAATTTGCCGGCGAAATGTGTTTATTTCCGGCTCATAGGTCGCCATACAGATGACACAACGCTTGCCTGCATCCTCATCCTCAAACTCTATAGCTGTCGGTTCAGTTAGGCTTTTATCTACTACCGTAATGTTGCCCTGCTTGATACAGTATGAAGATCGCCAGGCAAAGTTCGCTTCCAGCGTGTACTGGTAGCTCCCTGGACGAGCATCGCCATCCAGCTTCACTAACGCAGTAAAAGAAGACATCAGGCAGGCTTTGGGGCTTGTTGAGTCACAACAGGCGTTGATGTCATGGAGATTTGGAAAGACCTGGCTGGTAAGTGTCGCGTTTAATTCTGGCGCGTCCAAGGCCAGCTTATAAAGCCTGTTGTCTGAACGTGCATAGCCTTTTACGAAAAATGCCATGCCGCGTCCCGGCCATATCCTTGCTGGCAATGTCTGCTGCAGTTCTGAGACACTCATGCAACTTCGATTCTATCTATATCCATGTTCAGCGACACAATGCCGAAGTCCAGATGGTCTGATGAAATATACAGGTGAATTAGATCAAAGCGGCGATCTACTGCAATGCTTTCTTTGAGATCATCTATATCGGCCAGTCCCAGGGAAATAAAATAATCTGCGGTTACCAAGTCGGCAGTAAAACTGAAGCGGACCATCGCAACACTACCAGGGCCACCCGGCTCTACGGTCACATTCCGGTCTTTTGTATTTGCGCCGTATACAGTTACACCATCGGCAGTTTTTATGGTCAGGCCATAAATCGGGTTTGCTACCTGTTCCAGAAAGACGGCTCTGACCAGCACATCTATCCGGTCACCGGTGGAGCAGACGCCCGTTGCGGATTCACCATTAACCAGCATGACGTAATCCTGAATAATGCCTCTACGATCACCCCAGCGGTACTCGGAACTATTATAGGTCTTGCGCAGCTGGCAACCATCGATAGTTGTATCAATAAAAAAACCATGCTGATCTGTTGCATGATCTTCAGGAGTGGACGCTTCCGCCAACGTGGGTTTCAGATCACTGCCAAATAACAGGTTCTGGTACTCATTCACAACCTCCATCGGCTCACCCAGAGAAACAATATTTCCTTTCTCCAGTAACACGGCACGATCACAGTGACGGACGATAAGCTCAGTCGCATGGGTCACAAACAATGTCGTCGTTCCGCCTTCCTTGAGCTCACGCAGCTTGCGGAAACACTTGCTCTGAAAACCGACATCGCCTACCGATAGAGCTTCATCCACAATCAGGATGTCGGGGTCCATATGGATCGCGACAGAAAATGCCAGCCTGACAAACATACCGCTTGAATAGGTCTTGACCGGTTGATCAATGAACCCCTCTATGCCGGAAAATTCCAGAATGTCATCGAAACGCTGCTCCAGCTTACTGCGTGGGATACCCATAATGGATGCATTCAGGTAAGCATTTTCGCGGCCGGTAAATTGTGGATTAAAACCGGCGCCCAGTTCCAGCAGTGCAGTCAATCTGCCCTGTTTTGAAACTGTGCCGCCAGTTTGATACAAGGTCCCGCTGATAATCTGCAGTAAAGTGGACTTGCCGGATCCGTTGCGACCAATAATACCGATGGTCTCACCCTTGCAAATATCCAGATCTATTCCGCTGAGCGCTTTGACTTCGCGATGCTGGCGCACACGCTCAGGAAAGATCGATTGCAGAACACGATCGATTGGACGTTTATAGACGTAGTAGGTCTTGGCCAGGCTTCTAATGCTAATGACCGAATCACAGGACATCTGCGAACCCCCGCCGGCTCTTCTGGAACCATGTGAAACCGATCACGGCTACGACCAGGGCAACAATGAAATAAACAGCGAGCGCCGTAAAGTTGGGTAGCTTACCCCATAGCAATACGTCCCTGCACTGCTCAATGATAAGCGCAAGCGGATTCAGATAAATGACTGACTGCAGTGCTGGGGGCAGCGCCGATATCGGGTAGAAGATCGGACTGAGGAATAACAATGCCGTGGTCAGCATGCCCATCAGCTGCTTGATATCGCTCAGGTACACACCCAATGCTGAAAACAGCCAGATGGCACCTGTCATCAACAGGACAAAGGGCAGCAGGACAACCGGCAACCAGATAATTGTCACGGGTATGCTGCCCGTCACCGCCAGGTTGAACAGGCAAAGCACAGTAAAGCTCATCATCGAGTTGAATAATGTCGCACCGACGGTGACCCAGGGAAATATTTCGATGGGGAACACCACTTTCTTCACGTAATTGACATTACCGGTAATCAACGTGGGTGCTCGATTGATGCCTTCTGCAAAAAAGCCATGCACGATAAGACCGCAGAACAAATTAACGGCAAACAGGCCATCCGGCATTTCGCTGTTGCCTCGCCGCACATCGAAAACATACCCAAAGATGAATGTGTATATCGCCAGCATCATAAGGGGGGTGAGCATGGTCCAGAAAAACCCCATCACCGAACCTCGATAGCGGCTGATGATTTCACGCTTGATGAGCTGCCGGGTCAGGTCGATGTTCTGACTGAGGGAAGTGAATATCCCGGTGGGGTTAAGGCTGTCATTGACGTTGTTCATTGGCTGATCATAAGATCAAGATGTCCGTGCTAGAACAGGTCGTCAGCAACCAGTTGCAAATACTGGCCGTAGGTATTCTTCTTCATTGGTTCAGCCAGTGCCAGTAGCCTGTTTTTGTCGATATAGTTTTTACGGTAGGCAATCTCTTCCGGACAGGCGACTTTCAATCCCTGACGTTTTTCCAGAGTTTCTATGAACGTGGCTGCCTCAAGCAAGGAATCATGCGTGCCGGTATCAAGCCAGGCCATGCCGCGCCCCATCTTCTGTACTGATAGAGTATCGGCCTTCAGATATAACAGATTGATGTCAGTGATTTCCAGTTCACCGCGTGGTGACGGCTCAATGCTTTCTGCGTAATTGACGACCTGATTATCGTAGAAGTAAAGACCCGTCACAGCATAGCGTGAACGAGGTTTAGCAGGTTTTTCTTCCAGACTCAGTACTTTGTTATCCTGGTCGAACTCAACAACACCGTAACGTTCAGGGTCCTGCACCGGGTATGCGAAGACCGTTGCACCCTGTTCATGATTCGCGGCATCAACCAGCATATGTGACATGTCATGGCCGTAGAAAATATTGTCGCCGAGTACCAGTGCAACGGATGAATCACCGATAAATTCTTTGCCAATCAGGAAGGCCTGTGCGAGACCGCCGGGGTGTTCTTGCACGGCGTAGTCAAGATTTATCCCCCAATCATTACCATCACCAAGCAGCTCTTCAAAGCGAGGCGTATCTTGCGGCGTCGAAATAATGAGGATGTCGCGAATACCAGCCAGCATCAGTGTCGACAGCGGATAATAGATCATCGGCTTGTCATACACCGGCAGCAGCTGCTTGGAGATAACCGTGGTAACCGGGTATAAGCGTGTGCCGGAACCGCCTGCGAGAATGATGCCTTTCATCCTAATCCCCCAAGCCCAGACGTTCGCCTAAATATGATCCATCGATGACCCGGTCTACCCAGTGCTGGTTGCCGAAGTACCAGTCTATGGTCTTCGCCATACCGGTCTCGAATGTTTCTTCAGGCGTCCAGCCCAGCTCGCGTTGAATCTTTCCGGCATCAATAGCGTAGCGCATATCATGGCCGGGGCGGTCACTGACAAAAGTGATCCGATCGGCATGCGATATTCCATCAGCCGCCGGCTCACGTTTATCAAGCACAGCACACAATGTGTTCACGACATCGAGATTGGTCACTTCATTATGACCACCGATATTATAGGTCTCACCAATCACACCCTTATTGATAACAACCAGCAACGCACGTGCATGGTCATCAACATATAACCAGTCACGAATATTTTCACCGGTGCCATACACGGGCAACGACTCTCCGCCACGTGCCTTCTGGATCATCAATGGTATGAGTTTTTCAGGATACTGATAGGGACCGTAATTGTTGGAGCAGTTGGTCAGCACGACCGGGAAGCCATAAGTCCGGTGCCAGGCCCTGACCAGATGGTCCGACGACGCCTTGCTGGCAGAGTAAGGAGAACTGGGATCATAAGGCGTTGTTTCCAGGAACATGCCGTCTTCGCCCAGGCTGCCGTAGACTTCGTCTGTTGATACGTGATGAAAACGGAAGCTGTCCTTCGCTTCGCTTTCAAGTCCTTCCCAATACTTGCGCGCTGCTTCGAGTAAGGTATAGGTGCCAACGATGTTGGTCTCTATGAAATCACCCGGGCCGTCAATGGATCGATCGACATGCGACTCGGCGGCCAGATGCATGATGGCGTCAGGCTGGTATTTTTCAAAAGCATAGTCCATCGCTTCGCGATCACAGATGTCAGCGAGGACAAAATGGTAGCGTGGATTGTCTTTGACACTTTCCAGTGAATCTAGATTTCCGGCGTATGTCAGCTTGTCGATATTGACGACAACATCATCCGTTGTTTCGATAATCATGCGGACGACCGCTGAGCCTATGAAGCCTGCGCCGCCAGTTATTATGTATGTTTTAGCCATTTTATTTATGCATCTAAAGTTTAGTTCGTGACAGGAACCGAGCATTTCTTCTGGAAGCCGCAGTGAATACGTCCATGTAGGCTTGGCGTTGGCATCCATGCGAACGACACTTCCGCCAGAAACACCCGATACCTATCACTTTGTGCATTCCCTAACCTCGTTAAAACCCAAAAAAGCATACTGCTCTAACTGAGTCGCTGATGTCGGGTGTGTTTTCCGGAAACATCGGAGGCATGGATGCCGACGCTGAGCCCCCATGGATGGGTTCACGGCGTTTTCCGGAAAACACACCCGATAGCAGTGACGGTTCTTCCAAATGCGACATAGCCACAGCTAGTAAGCACAAAACAAATTAACCATTCATCTTCTCAAGCAAACGCCCAACATACCGACTAACCCCCTGCTCTACAGTCAGAAAAGGCCTGTCATAACCCGCTTCACGCAACGCTGATATATCCGCTTCAGTATAACTCTGATACTTACCTTTCAGCGTTTCAGGGAAATCGATATAGCGTACCAGCCCCTGCGACTGCATCTCCGATAAACTCAACGGTGCTTCGTCCTCTTCTTCGCGGCAACGATTAACTGCCGCGACGGCCACATCGTTGAAGGACTGGCAGTGTCCGGTGCCGACATTGAAGATACCGCTGCAAGAAGGATTTTCCAACAGGAATAGATTCAATGAGACGACATCCTCAACCGAGACAAAATCACGTAATTGTCCACCGTTCTCATAGCCTTCGATGCCTTCGAATAAGTTTACATGACCAGACTCACGATACTGGTTGGTAAAGTGAAACGCCATCGAAGCCATGCGGCCTTTATGCTGTTCACGATCTCCGTATATATTGAAGTAACGCAGGCCAACAATCTGTGCTGTACGCTGGTCATACATACGGCGCACGTAGTGGTCGAACAGAAACTTGGAATAGGCATAGACGTTGAGCGGCGATTCATATTCCGGTGATTCGCGGAATACCGGACCTGTACCATATACTGATGCGGATGATGCATAGATGTAGGAGGCAGCGTGCTGCTGACAGAAATGCAGCAGGGTTTTCGAGTACTCGTAGTTGTTCGACATCATGTACAGGCCATCGTAGTTCATGGTGTCTGAACACGCGCCGAGGTGGAATATGGCTTCGATTTCATTACCGTATTTGCCGGCCTTGATAGCATCGATAAAGGCGCGCTTGTCGACATAGTCGGCAATATTGCAATCCACCAGATTGAGGAACTTCTGTCCCTGCTCAAGGTTGTCTACAACGATAACATGCTCACGACCGCTGTCATTAAGACCCTTGACGATATTTGAGCCGATAAAGCCGGCGCCGCCGGTGACTATGATCATGCAAAGCCCTCTTGTGGGATCTCTTCCATCACGCAAAATCCTCGTGCTGGATCTCTTCCAGAATTTCTTCTGACGAAACGGTCGCTGTGCCTAGCTTGCCTACCACGATGCTGGCAGCGGCATTGGCAATGTGCACGGCCGTCTGGTAATCCGCACCTGCACCGAGCATGGCTGCCATAGTGCCAATCACCGTATCACCTGCACCACTAACATCAAACACCTCTTTAGCCCGTGCAGGTTGATGGTATACCAGCCCGTCCCTGTCGTACAAAGCCATACCTTTGTCGCTTAATGTGATCAGCAGATAATCGATTTCGATTTCACGGATCAGCTGAGCTGCCTTGCTGGCGATATCGTCCATGGAATCACAAGCCCCAACCACTTCTTCGAACTCAAGACGATTCGGTGTAATCAGGCTGGCGCCACGATAGAGCGAGAAATCACGCCCCTTTGGATCAACGAGTACGGGGATATCCTTTTCACGACCTGCCAGTATCATATCGCTGACGTCTTTTAGTGCACCTTTGCCGTAATCCGACAGCAGCAGCACATCGGCCTGCTGCAAGCGCTTGCCAAAGCACTCGAGCTTTCTGGCAAGGTAACCATGATCCGGTTCCTGCTCGAAGTCAGCCCTGAGGAGTTGCTGGTTACGTGAAATCACGCGCAGCTTGACGGTCGTGACATGGGCACTGTCACGAATAAAGTCGGTTTCTACCTGCCTGTCATGCAGCAGGGCTTCAAGCTTGTCAGCTGCCTCATCCTTACCAACAATGGCAATCAGATTGCATCCTGCACCCAGTGCAGCAATATTGCAGGCAACATTGGCCGCACCACCGGCACGTTCATCATTCTTGTCAACGGCAACGACAGGTACGGGCGCTTCGGGTGAGATGCGATGTACATCGCCGAACCAGTAACGATCCAGCATGGCATCTCCGGCTACCAGTACCCGGACATCACACAGCTTATCTAGAAACTGGCTCAAGGCAGGATCAGCGGCCAATCCCGCTGTATTCAAAATCATGGCTGGCAAACTGAGCCGGTGTATAGATATTTCGCCCATCGAAGATGATGCGCGACTTCATTCGCTTTTCCATGTCACCAATTTCAGGACTGCGGAATTCCTTCCATTCAGTAACTACGACCAGCGCATCGGCATCATCCAGCGCCTTGTAGGGATCATTAACCAGATCCAGGTCGTCACGATCACCATAAATGCGCAGCGCCTCTTCAGCGGCAACCGGATCGTAAGCGGAGATCTTCGCACCGCGTTCCCACAGCGCTTGCATAATAGTACGGCTTGGTGCTTCACGCATGTCATCGGTTTCCGGCTTGAATGCCAGACCCCACACGGCAAACTTTCGACCCGACAGGTCATCACCAAAACGTGCAACTATCTTGTCAACCAGTACCGATTTCTGGCGATCATTGACATCTTCTACTGCGCCCAGCAATTTTGCATCGTAGCCAACTTCCTGGGCAGTTCGATACAGGGCCTGCACATCTTTCGGGAAACACGATCCGCCATAGCCGCAGCCGGGATAGATGAAGTGGTAGCCGATGCGTGGGTCAGCACCGATGCCATGACGTACATTTTCGATGTCTGCACCGAGCTTCTCAGCCAGATTGGCCATCTCGTTCATAAAGGATATCTTGGTCGCCAGCATTGCATTGGCGGCATACTTGGTCATCTCGGCCGAGCGGATATCCATAATGATGGTACGCTCATGATTGCGGTTAAACGGTGCATACAGCTCACGCATCATATCGATGGCGCGCTGGTCTTCGGCACCGACAACAATCCGGTCCGGTTTGAGGAAGTCCTCAACGGCAGCACCTTCCTTGAGAAACTCCGGGTTGGAAACGACGCTGAACGGCACATCACTATCGCGAGCCTGCAACTGTTCGTTAAGGGCGGCACGAACCTTGTCAGCTGTTCCCACCGGCACCGTAGACTTGGTCACTACAACCCGGTAGTCCTGTATATGGCGTCCGATATCAGCAGCCACGCCAAGGACGTGTTTCAGATCAGCGGAGCCGTCTTCATCCGGTGGTGTACCGACGGCAATAAACAAAATATCGCCAAAGTCGACGCCTTCCTTGATATCAGTAGTAAAGCGCAATCGTCCAGCCAGGCCGTTTTTATGAACCAGGGGCTCAAGCCCGGGTTCATAGATTGGAATATGCCCTTCATTCAGGCGACGGATTTTATCTTCATCAAGATCGACGCACATGACATGGTTGCCGACCTCCGCCAGGCATGTTCCCGAGACCAGCCCGACATAGCCCGTACCAATCACTGTTATTTTCATCTACTACTCCGACCGGAAGTGTGTTGCCAAACAAAAAAGGCGCCCGAAGAGATTCGTACGCCCGTAAGCGTTTAATTATCCTATGCTTTTACCGAAATGTCGACCCTCAGGTCAACACCCCCTGTGCTATTTCCCGATCGATGCGGGCGATCACTGCCATCGGGTCATCGGCCTGCGTTATAGATCGTCCAATAACCAGAAAACTGCTGCCTGCCTGTAAAGCAGCAGACGGCGTCATGATCCGGGTCTGGTCATTGGCCGCATCACCCTGCAAGCGTATTCCAGGCGTAACCAGAATGAAGTCATCGCCATGCGTGCTACGCAAAGACTGGGCTTCATGCGCTGAGCATACGACGCCATCCATGCCGGAATCTGCTGCAAGCCCGGCAAGTTGCCGGGCTTCTTCAGCCGCAGCTGCCGAAATGCCTATCTGTGACAGTTCTGCATCACTGTGGCTGGTCAGGACAGTCACGGCTATCAAACGCGGCGGGCGTATCACACTGTCTACGCCCTCTCTGGCTGCCTGCATCATTCGCATTCCACCCAGGGCATGGACGTTGAGCATCCACACGCCCAGGCCCGCTGCCTGGCGGCAAGCCGCCGCGACGGTATTCGGAATATCATGAAATTTGAGATCCAGAAAGACCTCGAATCCTGAATCATGCAGCTGCCGAATCAGATCGCTGCCCGCTCTGGTGTAGAGTTCCAGTCCAACCTTGAGGCGGCATTGATCAGGAGACAGCTGGCCAGCAAGTTCGAGTGCCGTTTCGGCCCGGTCAAAATCCAGCGCAACGATGACAGGCTTATTATTAATCACAGACTTGATCCCATACCGGTTTGATCGTATTCCAGCGCTTGCAGCTCGGGCATTGCCAGTGCATTGCCCTGGCATGAAAACCGCAGTGCTGGCAGACATATCCCTGGCGGGTGTGAACGGCTTTATCGATCATGCCCTGCAGTATCTGCATATCTGTCTGCGCCTGGCCTGTAGCCTGCATGCCAGTCAACCTGACCAGATAGGCCAGACCAGACATGGAAGGCCGTTTGCGCAGTTCAGCGGTAATAAATTTACGCGCATTATCAGGCCCGTACCGGGACTCGATTTCATCGGCCAGTGTCAGCATAACCGGGATGCTTTCTTCACTCTGTAGGATTCTGCGTAGAAAACCATCCCAGCTTTCCCTGTCACCGAGCTCGCTATAACCTCGTTTAAGCCGCTCCAGGACTTCAGGCAGATACTGAGAATCCAGCTTTTCTATCTTCAACCAGTGCTGCAAGGCTTTCTTGCTGTTGCCGATACGATTTTCTATGTCACCCTTCATGATCGTGGCTCGAACAGAATTTCTGTCTGTCGATAAAGCCTGCTTGAGTAATGCGCCTGCCTCTTCAAGATCATTACCGTTAATCGCTTCTTCGGCCTTCTCACAATAAAAATGGGCAATCATTTCATCTGTGCTGGTACTCGATGCCCTGGCCAGCCGACGGGCAGTCGATATCGCCTGGTCCCATTCCTTTTCCTGCTGATAAATGTACAGCAAATGCTCAAGGGCGGATTCCGATTTACGCTCGACTTCGGCATATTCGAGAAGCAGGTTCTCGGCACGATCCAGCAGACCCGCCTTTAGATAATCCTGCGACAACTCATAGAGAGCATTGCTGCGCTGATCGCGATCCAGGTTAGGGCGGGCAATCAGGTTCTGATGAATGCGCGTTGCACGCTCTACCTCACCGCGGCGACGAAACAAATTGCCAAGCATCAAATGGGTTTCGACAGTCTCCGTATCGACTTCAAGAACCTTGATAAAGACTTCGATGGCCTTGTCGGGCTGTTCATTGAGCAGGAAGTTCAGGCCCTTGAAGTACTCGGATGAAAACTTATCTGATAAACGTCCGGATCGATTCGGTCGATCACGACGACCTGCCAGCCAGCCGGATGCGGCTGCCAGCGGCAGCAGTACTAATAACCAGACCGGGTCCAGCACCTAGGCTTGTTCCTTTATCGGGATGCTTCTCAGATTCTGGATTTCCTGGTCAAGCTTGCTGATTTCCTTCCTGGCGCGCGACAATTCACGCTTTTTTTGCAGCGTGGCAATCCATGTCACAAACATGCCAATCAGAGCACCAAGCACCAGAGTTGCCAGCAGCACAATGGACAACGGTGCTGAAAGAACCAGGTCCGGGTAATAATGCAGTTCAACTGGTTGAGCATTCTTGAGTGTGAACGTCAGACCGAATACGGCAATTGCGGTAAACAGCAGCAGATAGATAAAAAACTTCATGATTCTATTCCGGCCAGGGTTGATATCTGTATTCTACCGCTCCGAGTTGAAAATGGCAGTGTTATGAGAGTGATTTCCCATTTCAAAAAAAAGGCAAGTAAGTTATATCGCCTGACCGAATGAGATATCTATCACCCTGGGAGATCCGCCGTGCAAGGAGGTTATTTCCCGGGGGCGCTATGAATACGACCATGGATGTGTTCACAGCGGGTCTTGAGAAGGCCTACGCCGAACCCCGACCCAAATTCACTTGCTGACTCTCAATCAAACAAACAATAAAAAACCCGCCGAAGCGGGTTTGAATTCAGTCCAGATTATCGACTCGTTGTCGAAGCTCCTTCCCGGGTTTAAAGTGCGGGACGTGCTTGTCAGGGACAGACACAGAGCTGCCTGTTTTCGGGTTTCTGCCGACGCGTGCCTGGCGGTGATGCAGCGTGAAGCTGCCGAAGCCACGCACCTCTATGCGTTCGCCCGAAGACAGAGCATTGGTCAGACTTTCCAGGATTTCCTTAACGGCCAGTTCGACATCACGGTAGCCGAGCTGGTTCTGTTCTGCCGAAAGCTGGTCAATCAGTTCAGATTTTGTCATAGATAGTCTGACCCCTGTTTTATTGGTTATTTCTTGGACAGCTGTTCCTTAAGTGCATCACCGAGAGATGAAGTACTGCTCATCTGGTTACCGGTGTACTCACGTAGAACTTCACTTTCCTGTTCTGCAACAAATGCTTTGATTGATAGTGAAATTCTGCGAGTCTTGCGGTCAATGCTTGTGATCTTGGATTCAACTGTGTCGCCTTCATTGAACTCGTTGCGTGCATCTTCAACACGGTCAACAGAAATCTCGGAAACACGCAGATAACCGGTAACATTCTCGGCCAGTGTAATAACTACACCCTTGGCATCGACACTTTCGACGGTACCGCTGACCTTTGAACCTTTACCGTGTTCTGCCACAAAACTTGTGAATGGATCGCCGTCTACCTGTTTGAGGCCCAGAGAAATGCGCTCACGTTCGGCATCAATTGCGAGAATGATAGCTTCAACTTCATCGCCTTTCTTGAAATTGCTGACAGCTTCTTCACCGGCCTGATCCCATGACAGGTCGCTGAGGTGGATGAGTCCGTCGATGGCGCCATCCAGTCCAACGAAAACGCCGAAGTCGGTGATCGATTTGATCATGCCGGTAACCTTGTCGTTCTTGTTGTGCGTAGCTGCAAAGGCTTCCCATGGGTTGGTCTTGCACTGCTTCATGCCGAGAGAGATGCGGCGACGTTCCGGGTCGATATCGAGAACCATGACTTCGACTTCGTCACCGACCTGTACCACCTTGGATGGGTGAGTGTTCTTATTGGTCCAGTCCATTTCAGAGACATGCACCAGACCTTCAACGCCGTCTTCGATCTCAACGAATGCACCGTAATCAGTAACATTGGTAACTTTACCGAGCAGACGTGTGTCACGCGGGTAGCGTTTCGGCAGATCACCCCATGGATCATCTTCCATCTGCTTGAGTCCGAGGGAAACGCGGTTGCGTTCCTTGTCGAACTTGAGCACGCGGGCTTCAATTTCATCACCGACAGTAAGAACTTCAGAAGGATGCTTGACGCGCTTCCAGGAAATATCGGTGATGTGCAGCAGGCCATCGATACCGCCCAGATTTACAAACGCACCATAGTCGGTCAGATTCTTGACGATGCCCTTGATGATCTGCCCTTCTTCCATGTTCTCCATCAGCTGATCGCGTTCTGCGCTCAACTCTTTTTCGACCACGGCACGGCGGGAAACAACGACGTTGTTGCGCTGACGATCCAGCTTGATGACCTTGAACTCGAGATCCTTACCTTCCAGATATGCTGTGTCCTTGACGGGACGCACATCAACCAGGGAGCCCGGCAGGAATGCACGGATGGAACCCAGAGATACTGTCAGGCCACCCTTGACCTTGCCAGTGATACGGCCGGTAACAATTGCGTTCTGGTCGAAACCTTCTTCGAGAATGTCCCAGGCGCGGGCGCGGATGGCTTTTTCACGGGACAGGCGAGTTGAGCCTGTGCCGTCTTCAATTGATTCAATTGCGACTTCAACTTCGTCGCCGATCTTGACGGTAATTTCTCCGTCGAGGTCTCTGAACTGGAAGGCAGGAATTTCACCCTCGGTTTTAAGTCCGGCGTTGACGATAACAAAATCGTCGTTCATATCTACGATAAGGCCCTTGGTGACCTTGCCGGTACGCATTTCAGCCTTCGACAGGCTTTCTTCCAGTAATTCTGCGAATGATTCACTCATGATTTAAGATAATACTCAGGTTGGATGTCGGGTACGGCCCTGTTGGGCATTGGTTAATAGGTCCGCTATTACAGACTGCTGTACCCGACTTTCTGCTGCACATGTTCGACCACCTCATCAAGAGACATTTCGGACGTATCCAGCACTATCGCGTCTGCAGCGGGTTTAAGAGGTGAGGTCTCGCGCCCTTCATCGCGGGCATCACGTTCCCTGATCACCTCTATAAGGCGCGCGATACTATCATTAATTCCCTTTAGCTTCAACTGCTTATGCCTGCGTTCCGCCCGTATTTCGGCAGAGGCTGTCAGGTAAATCTTGTGTGTCGCGTCGGGGAAAACGACCGTGCCCATGTCACGTCCGTCGGCCACCAGTCCCGGGGGGTGGCAAAAGTCGCGCTGGCGCTGCAGCAAGGCGACACGCACATCAGGTTCCGCAGCGAGTTGGGATGCCAACGCGCCGCATTCTTCGGTACGGATGTCGTTGCTGATGTCCACACCGTCCAGCAGCACAGCAGCGCCGCCGTCCTCAGAGGGCTGGAAGCTCAATTGCAGGCTGCGGGCCATTTCAGCAGCCCTGCTGGACTCAGTAATGCCGGCTTGTTGGGCTGCATGTGCAAGCGCACGGTAAATGGCTCCACTGTCGAGATAGTGCCAGCCCAGCTTGCTGGCCAGTCGCTGGCTGACCGTGCCCTTGCCGGAGCCACTCGGGCCATCGAGGGTGATTACAGGTATGTCGCTCATCCCTGTTCGGTCACTGATAACCCACACGAAGCGGCCAGTGCAGAAAATGTAGGGAACGACGTCGCAACATTGTCACAGTCGTCTATGACGATGGGGCCATCACTGATCAAACCGGCCATTGCGAAGGCCATCGCTATGCGATGGTCGCCGTGGCTGTCGACACTGCCACCTCTGAGGTGCCCTCCTTTAACCAACATGCCATCGGGGCGTTCCTCTACTTCGATGCCCAGAGCAGTGAGTCCCTGTGCCATCACGGCAATGCGATCACTTTCCTTGACGCGCAGTTCTTCAGCACCCGTCAGCAGTGTGTCTCCCTCAGCCGCCGCAGCGGCAATGAAGATGGCCGGGAATTCATCGATAGCCAGCGGGACATGTGCTTCGTCGATATGGATACCGGTCAGCTTCGCCGACTGTACGAGCAGATCGGCGACAGGTTCACCGCCGACGGTCCGTTCATCGAGCAGTTGTATATCGGCACCCATAGACTGGAGGATATTGATAATGCCTGTACGCGTTGGGTTAATGCCGACGTTGTTGATCTTTAGACGGGAGCATGGCGCAATGCTTGCGCCTACCAGGAAGAATGCCGATGACGATATGTCTCCCGGCACGATCAGGTCGGTTGCAGTCAGGCGATGCCCGGATTCCAGACATGCCGTTGCACCATCGACCTGCACCGGATAACCAAACCCCTGCAGCATTTGTTCCGTGTGGTTGCGAGTCGGTGCCGGTTCCGTGACGCAGGTGCGGCCCTGTGCGTTGAGACCAGCCAGCAACAGGCATGACTTGACCTGCGCGCTGGCCATGGGCATGTCATAGCCGATGCCATTGAGCTGCGCACCGCCCTTGATGACTAACGGTGGCGTACCACCCTCTGCTGTTTCAATGCAGGCACCCATTGTTGTCAGTGGGACGACGACGCGACGCATTGGGCGGCCTGACAGCGATTCATCGCCAACCAGTGTCGTATCGAAGGCCTGGCCGGCAAGCAGCCCCGACAGCAGACGCATGGCCGTGCCCGAGTTGCCCATATCCAACTCAGACACAGGCACTTGCAGGCCATCTATCCCCACGCCGTGAATTGTCAGACGGCCATCTTCCGGCCCGTCGATCTGCACACCCATGGCACGAAAAGCAGCGATAGTCGCCAGTACATCCATGCCTTCGAGCAAGCCGCTAATGTGTGTCACGCCATCAGCCAGGGCACCGAAAATTACTGAACGATGAGAAATCGATTTATCGCCGGGCACCTGTATTGCACCGCTTAAGCTGCCGCCTGGAGCGATATGCAGGGCCCTGCTCATTCTTCTACACCGCCGTCTTCTTCGGGCTGCGGCAGGCCCAGAGCTGATGCAACAATGCCGGGCAATTCATCACGTGCCTGCTTGGCGCGCTGGAAAGCCTGTTCCAGAGACTCGCCATCGCATGTCTCCAGGAAGGATGCATAAGTGGCGAGTTGTGACTGCGCTTCGTTTAACAGGGGGATTAATTGTCTGCGGTTGGCCAGGCAGATATCCCTCCACATGATCGGGTTGCTGGCAGCGATGCGGGTAAAGTCGCGAAAGCCGCCGGCCGAGTTGGCAAAGATTTCCTGCTGGTTTTCGCGCGCGGACAAAAAATCCACCAGCGCGAACGCGAGCAAGTGCGGTAGATGACTGGTCGCAGCCAGTATCGTATCGTGCTCGTCTACCGGCATCTCGACTACTGTCGCACCACAATGCTCCCACATACCTCGGATCACCTGGACATCATCGGCATTGTTTTCAGGCAGTGGTGTTAGAATCACACGACGGTTCTGATAAAGCGTTGAAAACGAGGCTTCCACACCTGATTCTTCTGTGCCGGCAATTGGATGGCCGGGGACGAAACAGCCTACCCTGTCACCCAGCGCATCTCTCGCTGCCCTGACGATACTGCCCTTGACGCTGCCGGCATCGGTTACGATGCAATGCTCAGGCAGATGATCAGTAATCGTATTAAGCAGTGTGTTTATAGTGGCTACCGGTGTCGCCAGTACGACGATGTCGGCATTCTCGACAGCAGCGCCTGCATCCTGCTCCACTGCATCGACGACTCCGAGCTCCAGCGCCTTGTCCAGCGTCTGCTGACTGCGTGCCACTCCCGTTATCCGATCAGCGGCGCCCTGCTCTTTCAATGCACGCGCCAGCGATCCGCCGATCAGGCCGATGCCGATGATGACTACGTGACCGAGTAATTTGTCAGCCATGACTACCGAGCACCTCGTCCAGCACTTCGATAAAGCGCACATTTTCTTCTGCGCTGCCTATGGTAACGCGTAGATGATTGGGCATGCCGTAGTTCTCTACCGGCCGCACGATAACGCCGAGCTGCATCATTGACTGAAACAATCCCATAGCCGGCCGCCCAAAATCGATGGCAATGAAGTTTCCTGCTGACGGGATGTAATCGAGGCCACGCTGCCGGCATGCCTCCTCTATCAGTGCCATCCCTTGCTGATTTGCCTTGCGGCTGGTCTCCACATGGGCAACATCATCGAGTGCTGCCTCAGCCGCAAGCAGAGCCAGTGAGTTGGCATTGAACGGCTGACGTACACGGTTTAGAAAATCAGCCAGCTCTGGAGATGAAATCCCGTATCCAATACGCAGACCTGCCAGTCCAAAAATTTTTGAAAACGTCCGTGTGACCAGCAGTCTGTCGTAGTCATTGATCCATTGTGTGCAATCCGGATAGTCTGCCTGTTCGACATACTCGGCATAGGCCTCGTCAATGACAGTGACAACATGTTCCGGCAAGGAATCGAGAAAAGCCCTGAGTTCTTTCCCACCAACCCAGGTGCCTGTCGGGTTGTTCGGGTTGGCAATGAAGATGACTCGCGTCCGTTGCGTGACGGCTGCCAGGGTCGCATCGAGGTCATAACCCCAGTTGCGCGCCGGTGTAACAACCGGTGTTCCGCCAACGGCCAGTGTTGCCAGCGGGTAGACGGCGAAGGCATGTTCGCTGAAAATGACTTCGTCACCTGGACTGACAAAAGCCCGTGCGACAAATTCAAGAATATCGTTCGAACCGTTACCTAAAGTTATACATGAAGTATCGACGTTGTGACGCTGAGCTATCTTGGTCTTCAGTAACGTACCATTGCCGTCTGGATAACGCGCGAGGTCTCCAGGCTCCTGCATTGCGGCAATAGCCAACGGCGACGGCCCAAGCGGGTTTTCATTCGAGGCGAGCTTAATCGGTTTGGCTATACCAAATTCAGCAGCGACTTCTTCGGCAGGCCGGCCGGGCTGGTATGGGGTAATCTGCCGGACACCTGCAGTGGCCAGTTCGTGCAAGCCAGTCACTACAGATCCAGAACAGATTTAGGATAGGAACCGAGAAGTTTCAGCGTCACAGCCTGCTGCGAGATTTCATCCAGGACGGCTTTTATCTCTGGTTCTTCGATATGGCCATCCAGATCCAGGAAAAAGACATACTCCCACAGCCCCCGGTGCGACGGACGCGATTCGATCTTGCTCATGCTGACCTTGTGCTGAGCAATCGGGGCGAGCAGGCTGTACAGTGCACCGGCCTCATTTCGGCTAGACACCATGATGCTGGTCTTGTCTTCACCGGTCGGACGGGTTTCGAGCTTGCCTATCACCAGGAACCGAGTTGTATTGTTCGGGTTGTCTTCGATATTGGAGGCCAGAGATTTGAGGCCATAGAGCTCACTGGCCGGTAGTCCCGCAATGGCCGCGTTGCCCGGTTCGTCAACAGCGCGTCGGGCAGCCTCAGCATTACTCGATACACTGACCTGCTCCGCATCCGGCAGATGTAAAGTCAGCCAGTTGCGGCACTGCGCCAGCGACTGCTGGTGAGAATAGACACGTTTAATTTTCTGCAAGGAATCCGCATTGCCCAGCAAATGATGATGGATGCGTAGCGATACCTCACCGCAAACATTCAACGGAGAATCAATAAAATTGTCCAGCGTATTGCTGATGACACCTTCCGAAGAGTTCTCTATCGGCACCACGCCGAAGTTTGCGGACCCCGTCTCTACTTCACGGAATACATCATTAATTGTAGGTAATGCATTGTTTTTTATGGCATAACCAAAATGTTTCTTTGCTGCAGCATGGGAATAGGTTCCTTCTGGACCCAGGAACGCAACAGTCAGCGGTTTTTCTGCAGAGAGACAGGCCGACATCAGCGCACGGAATAAATGCGCCACATCCATGTCATCGAGCGGGCCTTCATTAGTATCGATGACATGGCGAAGCACTTCAGCCTCGCGTTCCGGCCGGTAAAAGCTACCCGTCTCACCGAGTGACTGCTTGGCAGCTGCGACCTCGATGGCAATAGCGGCACGCTGATTGATCAGCTGCAGTACTTCCTCATCGATAGTATCGATTCGGTCGCGTAGCAGCTTCAGTTCTTCATTTGCCGGGCACATGTTCTCAGAAGTCAGGTCCTAGACAACACGAACTTTCTTGACGCCTTCGATGGCACAGACTGCCTTTATGGCTTCTCCCGGAATCACATCGTCAGTATCGACCAGTGTGTAGGCAATGTTGTCATGCGACTGATTGATCATATCGCGAATGTTCAGGTTGCTGTTGGCCATGTCGGTCGAGATCTGGCCTAGCATGTTGGGGATATTCTCGTGTGTCACGATCAGGCGGTTGACCGCTTCCTTTGCCATGTGCACATCCGGGAAGTTAACAGAATTCCTGATGTTGCCGTTCTCGATGAAATCACGAACCTGCTCAGCCACCATGACCGCGCAGTTGTCTTCTGCTTCACTGGTCGATGCACCCAGATGCGGCAGGGCTATAACCTTGTCGCAGGCAGACAGTTCGGGACTTGGGAAATCGCAAACGTAAGACTGGATGCGTCCTGCCTCGATGGCCTTGCATACCGCGGCGTCGTCAATGATGCCATCACGAGCGAAATTCAGGATGACTGAACCGGGCTTCATCAGGGCAACCCGCTCTTCGTTAATCATATTGCGCGTGGCATCGATCAGCGGCACATGGAAGGTCACGACGTCGACCTTGTTAAGCAGCACTTCAAGGCTGTTGGCGCGCTCAACTTCCGATGACAGCTTCCAGGCGCCCTCAACAGTCAGGCTGGGATCATAACCGACAACCTTCATGCCCAGTGTCAGACACACGTTTGCCACCGACCGACCAATGGCTCCGAGTCCGACGACACCAATCGTGCGTCCGGGCAACTCAAAGCCAGCATATTTTTTCTTGCCATCTTCAACGGCTTTCGACATGACCGCTGCATCGCTGCGGTCCAGGTTGCGCACATAGTCCCAGGCTGGACAAATATTACGAAAAGCGAGCAGGAGCCCGGCAACGACCAACTCCTTGACGGCGTTGGCGTTGGCACCCGGAGCATTGAATACCGGGATACCCATATCGGTGAGCTTGTCGACCGGGATGTTGTTGACGCCGGCACCGGCACGGCCTACTGCAAGCAGTGAGTCCGGAATCTCCATATCGTGCATCTTGAACGAGCGCAGAATAATGGCAACAGGGTCTTCGATATCCGGGCCGAAGTTGTACAGAGTCTTTGGCAGCCTCTCGAGGCCAACGGGTGAAATATTATTTAATGTCAGTAAGTTATGCATTGTTCTTAATGTGTTATTTAACTGTTGTTTTGCTGGAAGTTCTGCATGAATGCGATCAATGTATCGATGCCCTCTTCCGGCATTGCGTTGTAGATGCTGGCACGCATGCCGCCCACAGAGCGATGCCCTTTGAGCTGCAGCAAACCTGCTTCGCCCGCCTCAGCGAGGAACTTGCTGTCGAGGTCCGGGTTGGCCATGACGAATGGTACATTCATCCATGAACGGTAACACGTGTCGACCGGGTTGCTATAAAAACCGCCGGAGTTATCGATGCAGTCATACAGACGCCCCGCCTTCGCTTCATTAACCTTCGCCATCGCGTCCAGCCCGCCGTTCTCAAGCAGCCACTCGAACACCAGCCCTGCCATATACCAGCCATAAGTAGGTGGCGTGTTATTCATGGAATCCGATTTGGCATGGGTCTCATAATTCAACATCGCAGGCACGCCGCTGCCAGCATGACCGATCAGGTCGTCACGGATGATGACAATCGTCAGACCCGCCGGACCGATGTTTTTCTGCGCGCCGGCATAGATGATCCCGTAGCGGCTGACATCGATCGGCCGTGACAGGATAGTGGATGACATGTCGGCTACCAACGGCACATCACCAGTGTCAGGCTCTGTATCAAACTCCAGCCCGCCGATGGTCTCGTTCGGTGTGAAATGCACATATGCGGCATCAGCAGACAGGTTCCACTCACTGCTCTGAGGAACTGTGGAATAGTTCTGCTCTTTACTGCTGGCTACGATGTTAACCTCGCCGTAGCGCCCGGCTTCCTTAATCGCCTTGCCAGACCATGCGCCGGTGTCAAAGTAATCAGCCTTGCCTGTGCTGTCGATCAAATTCATCGGCACCATGGCAAACTGGGTAGATGCCCCGCCCTGCAGGAACAAAACTTTGTAGTTGTCCGGTATGGACATCAGTGTTCGCAGGTCGGCTTCGGCTTTCGCTGCGATGCCCATGAACTCCTTGCCGCGATGGCTCATCTCCATTACTGACATACCGGAGCCATGCCAGTCGGTCAGTTCATCCTTTGCCCGTTCTAGCACTGCCAACGGTAATGCGGCGGGTCCGGCGCTGAAATTAAATACTCTGCTCATTATTAGTTACTACTCTGTGTTCTATAGTGTGTTGTCGTTATATCATTTCTACAAAAGACGGCGATAGCACGAGTAGCAGGTGCCAATTTCAAGCCTACGCCGCACATGGATGTGCAAGTGTCGCGAGAGGCAGGACGCCGGGAGCGACCATGGATGTATTCACGGCGTCTTCCGGTACAAATACCCAGTATCTGTCACGATACTCACCTTGTACTGAATTTAATCTTTATTCTTTTTCTTTCTCTTCTACCTCTACCGATTCTTCAACCTCATCCTCTGAGTCTGTCTCACAAACTTTCGCCAGACTAACCAGTTTTTCTTTTTTACCCAGGCCTATCAGCTTGACGCCCTGTGTATTGCGGCCCAGCAGCGAAATCTCATCGATGCGCGTGCGGATCAATGTGCCGCCGCTGGTAATCAACATGGCCTGATCAGAATCTTCGACCAGTTCGGCGCTGACGACTTCACCATTGCGTTCACTGGTCTGAATCGAAATAACACCCTTGGTTGCACGACTCTTACATGGATAGTTTTCCAGCAGCGTACGCTTACCCTTGCCATTTTCGGTTGCCGTCAGCACCGCCTTTCCGGCATCCGCCTCAGTATTGGCGATGATCAGTGAGATGACTCTGTCATCTTTGCCAAGATTTATACCCTTCACGCCACCAGCTGTGCGACCCATGGAGCGCACATTGGATTCAGCAAAGCGTACTGCCTTACCTGCGTTGCTGAACAGCAGGATGTCCATGCTGCCATCAGTGATGCCAACGCCGACAAGTCGGCGGTCATCCGGCAACTTCACTGCCTTGATACCGCTGGTGCGGGGGCGTGAAAAATCTACCAGTGGCGTCTTCTTGACGATGCCGTCGTCCGTTGCCATGAATACGTACTTGTTTTCCTCGTATTCACGGATTGGTAATACAGCCGTGATCTGCTCATTTTCTTCGAGCGGTAACAGGTTGTTCAATGGGCGGCCGCGCGCCAGCCGACCAGCCTGCGGCAGCATGTATACCTTCTTCCAGTAGACTTTTCCGGTAGAGGAGAAGCACAGGATGGTGTCGTGCGTATTGGCAACGAACAGGTGCTCGATGAAATCTTCATCCTTGACGTTAGTGGCGCTCTTGCCACGACCGCCGCGGCGCTGTGCACGGTAATCGTCGAGTGGCTGTGCCTTGGCATAACCGCTGTGCGACAGCGTTACGACCATATCTTCCTCGGCGATCAGGTCTTCGTCGGTCAGGTCTTCGTAGCTCTGATTGATCTCGGTGCGACGGTCGTCGCCGTACCTGTCACGAATGTCGATCAACTCCTCGCGGATGACTTCCATCAAACGTTCGAAGTTATTGAGGATTTCGAGCAGTTCAGCAATGCGGTCAAGCACCTGCTCATACTCGGTGATAATTTTTTCCTGTTCCAACCCGGTCAGACGATGCAAACGCAGATCAAGGATGGCCTGGGCCTGCTTCTCAGACAGGCGATAGCCTTTGTCAGTCATGCCAACTTCTTCAGGCAGGTCATCCGGACGTGACATGGATGCACTGGCACGTTCCAGCATGCCGGCCACGATGCCAGTCTCCCAGTCGCGAGCCAGCAGCTGCTGTTTCGCTTCGGCCGGGCTCTGAGCAGCCTTGATCAGGGCGATAATGGGATCGATATTGGTCAGCGCAATGGCCAAACCTTCCAGCAGGTGGGCACGGGCACGGGCCTTGCGCAGATTGAAGATGGTCCGGCGCGTAACCACCTCGCGACGATGCTTGATGAACTCATGCAGCATCTCGCGCAACGTGAACAGGCGCGGCTGATTGTTGACCAGCGCCACCATGTTGATGCCAATTACCAGCTGCATGGACGTCTGCTTGTACAGATTATTTAGCACCACTTCGGGCACTTCGCCACGCTTCAGCTCGATGACCGCACGCATGCCGCTCTTGTCGGATTCATCGCGCAGGTCGGAGATGCCCTCCAGCTTCTTGTCACGCACCAATGTGGCAATCTTTTCCAGCAGGCGCGCCTTGTTTACGGTATACGGCAGCTCGTTGATAATCAGCGCCTGGCGGCCGCTGGATTTCTTTATCTCTTCAATCTCGACACGTGCCCGCACATGGATGCGGCCACGGCCAGTCCTGTAGGCCTGGAGGATGCCGCTGGTGCCGTTGATAATACCGGCAGTAGGGAAATCCGGGCCGTTTATGTGGGTCATTATCTCGTCGAGTTCAATGTCCTCGTTGTCGATCATCGCCAGGCAGGCACCGATGACTTCGCGAAGATTGTGCGGCGGGATAGTGGTCGCCATGCCGACTGCGATACCGGCTGAACCATTAACCAGCAGATTCGGCACACGCGTTGGCATAACCAGCGGCTGGGTTTCGGTTTCGTCGTAGTTAGGACCGAAGTCGACGGTTTCCCGGTCGAGGTCAGCAAGCAGTTCGTGGGCAATGCGTGACAGGCGGATCTCGGTATAACGCATAGCCGCCGGCGCGTCGCCATCGACCGAACCAAAGTTGCCCTGTCCGTCTATCATAGGATGGCGCATGGAGAAGTCCTGCGCCATACGAACGATGGTATCGTAAACAGCGGTATCACCATGCGGGTGATATTTACCGATAACATCACCCACCACACGGGCGGATTTCTTGTAGGCCTTGTTCCAGTCGTTCCCAAGCACGTGCATTGCATACAGCACACGCCGGTGAACAGGCTTCAGACCATCACGGACATCTGGAAGAGCACGACCAACGATGACACTCATGGCGTAGTCCAGATAGGACTGACGCATCTCCTGTTCGAGATTGGTTGGTATGGTTTCCTTGGCGAATTGTTCCATTCAACGTCCGCTGTTGCAGTGCCGGAATTAACCGGCTGATACCGACGTTTGTGCGCCAAAGAGAGGCGATTCAGGTCGGCTGGTCAAAAGCAGTAATTCTATCATGACGGGCAAGGCTTATGCACTGCTGTAATCACTCTGGAGAAGACTTTTTAAAAAGCATTTGGGGTATAAAGGGTATGCATAAAAAGCGCTTGTGTTGCGTATTATTTGCCCCCCCCTAATTAACTGTGGAAAATCCACCGGCCAAGGGCGTACGATTTTCAGGGCACGCTATGAACACATCCATGTGCGCTTAGCCACAGCCGTCCATGGCTGTGGATACCCCTGAAAACCGCACCCCCTTACCCGATGGATGTGACGAGTGGGTCTCCGAACTCACAGTTTACAAGGGGTATGCGCGAGGCCTTCTC
>Ga0209013_10000121_pt1 | contig 59707 bp, 55 predicted proteins | sample Cruoilmetagenom2_FD_187291 | JGI IMG/M metagenome (GOLD analysis project Ga0209013, IMG submission 187291) | Oil polluted marine microbial communities from Coal Oil Point, Santa Barbara, California, USA - Sample 2 (SPAdes) (version 2) | ecosystem: Environmental > Aquatic > Marine > Oil seeps ...
GTGGGAATTGAATGGTGTATGGCAAAGATACCAAGAATGAGGATATAATCACCATATTCTCAATCGATGTTTGAATCTTAACTCGGTATTTATGGAGGAGACAACCGATGGAAGTATTGGGCGTTGACATTGGAGGCTCGGGGATCAAGGGAACCGTGGTAGACACGGAGACCGGTAGTTTACTGGCTCCTCGTATTCGAATTGCCACTCCCAGCCCTTCAAAGCCGAATAAGGTTGCCGATGTGGTGGCTGAAATTGTGGGCCACTTCAAATGGAAAGGTCCCGTTGGATGCGGTTTTCCCGCCATAGTACAGAATGGAGTAACAATGTCGGCGGCAAACGTTCACAAAAAATGGGTCGGCACCAATGCAGAAGAACTCTTTACCAAAGCCACAGGCTGCCCTTTCCGCGTGGTGAATGATGCCGACGCCGCCGGTCTGGCCGAGATGAAGTTCGGCGCCGGGCGCGACCGCGACGGAGTAGTGCTGATCGTGACCATCGGGACTGGTCTAGGGACGGCGTTGTTCACGGACGGGCATTTGTTGCCCAACGCTGAGTTGGGTCACATAGAGATAGATTGTGATGATGCTGAATTGATGGCTTCCGATGCGGTGCGTAAACGGGACAATCTCTCGTGGAAGGAATGGATCAAACGCTTCGATAAATATCTTTGCCAGTTGGAACGATTGTTGTCACCTGATTTGATCATTCTGGGTGGGGGCGTAAGCAAAAAGTCTGAAAAATTTTTACCCTACCTGACCGTGCGTACCGAAGTCGTGCCAGCTCAACTGCTTAATGAGGCCGGTATTGTAGGTGCAGCACTGGCAGCTGCTTAAACATAAACCGCGCCTTGGATTTGCCCTGCCGACATATCCATGACGCGGTTTTGAGTAAGGAGAATGTAATTACTATTATATAGATTCTTATAAAGGTAGCATGAAGTGGGGATAAAAAGATGATGAGAATATATCGTCAGGACGCATTTTCTGTACAAAATGGGGGATATTACCCTAATTTACCCTTTAAATTGTCTATCGAGATTGGACCATCACGCAGTATGACTGGTTCGGAACTGGTGCAGTCAACAACGGTAGATGGTTTTCCCCCTGGTGTACGACCACCATCCAGGATGAGGGGAATACGACGACCCAGTTGGGAGAGCACTTCCTGAGCCGTCTGAGAACTGGGTTCACCGGAGATGTTAGCCGATGTAACTGCCAGTGGGCCGGTTTGCTTCAGCAGTTCCAGGGCGACGGTATGATCCGGCATGCGCACGCCGATCGTGTTCGACGGGGATAAATTTTCTGGGAGTGAAGCGTGGCGAGGTACAACCAGGGTGAGCGGGCCAGGCCAAAATTCCTCTCCCAGGCGTAAGGCCAAATAATTCATTTTGTCGGTTACCAGTTGCAGGTGGCTGATTTTTCCTATTAGCACGGCTATTGCCTTCATCGTGTGGCGCTCTTTTACAAGGTACAACTGCTCGATCGCCAGGATGTTATCCACCAATACGCCGAGCCCGTATACGGTATCGGTCGGGAAGGCTACCAGGCCGCCCTCCCGTATTAAAGATGCGGCGCGCTGAATAGCATCTGGATCTTCGGCTGGAAGGATTTTTGTATACATTATTCAGACGCGCTGGTTTAATTCCCAAATGATCTGCAGACCATCCAGGGTCAGCCAGGGGGCAATGATCTGGATCACATCCGTTTCCTGGGCGATGACTTCCGCCAGACCACCAGTGGCGATGACTTTCATGTTTGGACCAAGCTCTTCACGGAAGCGGGACACCATCCCCTCAACTAATGCCACGTAGCCAAACAGCAAACCGGATTGCATGGCATGCGTGGTGTTTCGCCCGATGGCTGCCGGAGGGCGTTGAATATCCACCCGAGGCAGCTTGGCAGCGCGGATAAACAGCGCTTCGGCGGCGATGCCGATCCCGGGAGAGATGGCACCGCCAATGTAATCCCCCTCGGGTGAGATAGCGTCGAAGGTGGTGGCAGTGCCGAAATCTACTACGCAAGCAGGTCCACCATACAGCCGCTTGACGGCGGCCGCATCCACGATCCTGTCAGCGCCCACAGCGCGTGGGTTCTCGTACTGGATGCGGACTCCAGTCTTTACACCGGCGTCAACAACCAGCGGTTCGTGGCCCAGGTATGTACGACAAGCATGCACGACCTTTCCTGTGAGTGGGGGAACCACGGATGCCATGCAGATTCCGTGCAGATCCTCGGGGGAGTAACCGGCGTGGTTGAGCATCCCCAGAAACTGTAAGCCGTATTCGTCGGGCATACGGTCGTGGTTGGTGGCTAAGCGCCAGCGCGAGCCGAGCTGCTCGCTCTCGTATAGCCCCAGGGTAATGTTAGTGTTGCCGATATCGATGGTCAGCAGCATGGCTCACCTCCATTGTTAGTCACTTCCAAGATGCGGTTCTGCTCGTCCACATAAACGATGGTCGGCAGCCAGTCGTGCGGAAGTGGTTCGGGTACCAGGGCGTAGGTCATGATAATGATGTGATCTCCAACTGCCGCCAAACGCGCCGCCGCGCCGTTCAAATGGATTATTCCGGAACCTTCTTCACCAGAGATCGTGTAGGTCTCCAGTCGGGAACCGTTCTCAATATTTACCACCTGGACCAGTTCGAACTCGCGGATAGCGCTTGCTTTTAGCAGCGCCCTATCGATGATTGTGTACAGAAATGTGTGTAATTTTTTGTGTGCGTCTGCGACGCACACAAAAAATTACACAAGAAATCCTACACAATCCTATCGATGGTCAGGCTGCCCTGGTAATGTAAATCAGCCGATGTAACTACCGCTCTGTGAATTTTGGATCTAAGTAAGGTTCGATACATAGTTGTTTTTGATGGTTGATAAAAGATTGGTTGGTTGGGTAATTGGTCCTCAGGCAGTTACTGATCGTTGCATTAGTTACTAAACGTCTCTTGCGTTGTTTGATCGCTGATTGGGTTTAGCCTTCAATGCAAGGATCAGTAGTTTGAGGTGTGTTCGGTGATTGATTTAAACAGAAAACGTTCCTGATTACCTATTCACCCAAAATGATATTATCTATTAATCGAGATTTTCCAATATAGACCGCCATAGACAGCAGCGCACCATTCTCTATGGGTCCATACAGCTCCTTCAGCGTGTCAAGGTCGGCGCAGGACACGTATTCCAGGCGAGCTAGTGGTTCAGAGTTGATCGTATCGGTCATAATCGCTCTTAGGTGGTCTGCGTCCCGCTCGCCTGCATGGTAAGATTCTTGTGCAGAAATTAGGGAACGGTAAAGAACGGTCGCAGCCCGGCGCTTGTCCGGTGTCAGGTAGGTGTTGCGGCTGGACATGGCCAGTCCATCTGGCTCGCGCACAATCGGGCAAACAACGATCTCAGTTTGGAAGTTCAGGTCACGTGTCATCTGGCGGATAACCGCAGCTTGCTGGGCGTCTTTCTGACCGAAGTAGGCTTTTTGTGGCTGCACGGCGTTGAACAGCTTGGTGACCACAGTGGTCACGCCGCGAAGATGCCCAGGCCGATGGGCGCCTTCCAGTGGACGTGTGATCTCTTCCACGTTGACCCAGGTCTGGAAGCCGGCAGGGTACATCATCTCGTTTGTGGGTGTCCAGACCAGGTCGACGCCTTCACTATCCAGCAATCCCAAGTCGTGGGGTAAGTCGCGAGGATAGCTGCTCAGGTCCTCGTTTTCTCCGAATTGAGCAGAGTTAACGAATATGCTGACCACCACGCTGGCGCATTCGGACTTTGCTGCGCGCACCAGGGAGAGGTGACCTTCATGCAGGTAGCCCATAGTGGGTACGAAGCCCAAAGGAGAGGGGAGCAGGGAGACGGCTTGACGTAGCTCTGGGATAGAAACTGTTTTTTTCATTTTTTTTTCTGATTCTTGATTGTTAATTCGAAATGGGGTCTCTGGAGGAGGGAAATCCTTATCTCCTAACCAGGCAATTCGCCGCATGCGTTCTAACTGTTTGTATAGTTGAGTCCACTGAAAAAACTACTTCCAAACGTGGAAAGGGGTATATGTGGGGGTACGTGCTGTGCACGTACCCCCAATACCCTCCCGCCTTGGTTGGCACCTTTTTTCAGTAAAGTCATAGTTTCTTTCGGCGAATTGCTTATGTAATCGGCCATAATCAGGTTGGGATATTGTTAAATTACTTTCAGCCGATTACACAGTATCCAACTCTACTTTTGCCTTTACAAGCTGCCATAATGTCCGATTGACCGGTGTTCGCACGCCAACCTCTCTTCCAGCCTTTACGATAGCGCCATTGATAGCATCGATTTCAGTGGGAGTGCCGCGGGAAACATCCTGCAGCATCGATGAACGGTTGGCGGCTGTGCGTTGGGCGATTTCTTCTACCTGGGCAGTTGGGTCCGGATAAGGTAATTGAACACCCAACGCATTGGCAACCTCTACGGCTTCTCGGACCACTGCATCCATCAGCACGCGCGCTGATGGACGGTTTAGCAGCTCGCCGTTGGGGACATCCAGCAGTGCTGTAAGGGGATTGATCGCGGCGTTTATCAAGAGTTTGCCCCACATCAAGCTGGATGCGTTATCGGTGTACTCGACGTGAAAACCGACTTTCCTCAACAGCTCTCCGATTGGGCTGGGGTCGGGGTTGGAAGTGAGGGTAATGGTGCCTTCACCCGCCGGGCGTACGCGACTTGGCCCTACCATGTTGGCACCGTAAGTGGTGATGCCCAGCGCCACGCGTTCTTCACCGAGCACCTGTGCCAGCGCCTCACGATTCCCGAGACCATTTTGTAATGTGAGTGCCAGACCATCTGGTGCCAGACATTTTTTCAACTGCTGCGCAACGCGCGTGTTCTGCCAGGATTTGACCAGAACCAGGGCGTAGCGCGACCCTGAGCAGGTCTGAGCGTCAGAGGTGACATTCACCGAATAAGCTTGTTCGTTACCATCAGCATCGACGAGTCGTACGCCAAACTTACCGAGAGCTTCCAGACCAACCTGCCATGTTCCCAGCATTGTGACCGAAACGCCGCTGGCAGATAGGCGCGCAGCAAACAAGGAGGCAAGTGAACCGGTACCGACGATGAGCATGGATGGGGAATTAATCGCTGACATCATGATTGTTATCCTGGTGTAGGGTTAATTAAACAAAGAAGAGATCACCGTAAATTTGCGCGAATAAAAAAAATTAACGTCAATTCGCACAGAATCGTGTTTCCGTACCCTTATCCCATATCTCTTGTTCCCTCTAAGAATTTTTCCCACTCTTCGTCCGGCATGTCCACTGTATGTTCTTTGGCTGGGAAGGTGCCATCTTCCACCTCATTTTTATACTCCGAGAAAGCGCGTCCAAATTCACCGTGCAAGTTGGCGTATTTCTTTACGAAGCGTGGGGTGAACCGGTCGAACAGACCCAGCAGGTCGTGGGTGACCAGTACCTGCCCATCACAACCAGCACCGGCTCCAATTCCGATGGTGGGAATCTCCAGGCGTTTGGAAACCAGCTCTGCCAGTCGTGCGGGGACCGACTCGAGCACCAGGCTGAAGCAGCCTGCTTCCTGGAGTAAAAGAGCGTCTTCCAACAGGCGCTGGGCAGCAGGTGCACTGCGTCCCTGGGGCCGGAAGCCGCCGAACTGGTGTACACTTTGAGGGGTCAAGCCCAGGTGACCCTGCACGGGGATACCGGCGGAAACGATGGCACGAATGGCCTCCAGTCGTTCTCGTCCGCCCTCCAGTTTGACGGCGTCCATGCCGGCCTCCTGCAAGAAGCGACCGGCATTTCTCACTGCGTCTGCGCTAGATGCCTGGTAGGACATGAAGGGCATGTCACCGATCAGTAAGGCGTACTCTGCTGCGCGCGCTACCGCCCGGCAGTGGTGCAGCATATCGCTCATGGTGACCGGCAGCGTGTTGGCGTAGCCCAGCACCACCATGCCCAGCGAGTCACCCACCAGGATGGAGTCGATGCCGGCCTGGTCGATAGCCAGCGCGGTGGGATAATCGTACGCGGTGAGCACGGTGATGACCTCGCCGTTTAACTTCTTCTGGCGCAGGGTTAAAGTAGTATTCTTTTTGCGTTGTTCGGGGGAATCGGGAGTTGATGTTGACATGGTACCCTCCTTTTTGAGGTAGAGTCCTGATTGATTTGGCTAGCGTATTTGTGCGTGTTTTTGTCTCGGTCACGCTGGATCCGAGCAGAGTTATTATCTCCTAAATGGCAGAAAAATACAAGAGGAAAATCCAAGCCGGTTGGGGATCTAGGGGGGCAGCGATAACTTATGGAGGAAGACTAGTGTCGATGTTTGACTTATGTGTATCCCATTCTCTCTAAATGGGGTCCTAAACTCTGGTTTAAAATTTGCTGCTCTTCTGGTGAATAGATTTCCCGGAAGCGCCCGCTCACACCCTTGCTGAAGTGTGTTCCTTTCTGTTCCTCCGAGGCGCGCTCGGGACGATATTTCTCGATTACCGTTTTGATGGCATGATCGTCCCCATCTAGCTTCAGGAAATCAACCAGTCGGATCACTTCTCTCTCGTAATCACTCTTTAAGTCTTCGTAACGGGTGTGCAGCGCATCTTCGATAGCGATCCATTTTTCCCAAATCATGACATACTCCAGGATGAAAGCCAGCGATGACTCGAAACCCGTCAAGTGCGAGAAGGCGTTCGGTCGTCCCTTCTGCAGCCCGCGCTGACCGTATTCGTAAGCCGAAAGCATGGCGTCCCGTGGGTCACGGTAGATGTAGGCTGGTCGTAGATGTCTGCCACGGATAAGACGATGGGCGAAAGCGGTCGGTCCGGCGTGAGCTTTGACCACGAAGGTGTTGCCCAGCAGTGATGGCACCAGCACGGGTATCAGGCGTTTGGTCGTTAGTGCGCCAATGTTGCAGTTCACCTGTGTGAGTACTCGCTCCAGGTGGTAGCGCTGGCGAATCTCGCGCCCATCTTGGTATCCGGCAGCCATAATAAGGTCGTTGGTCAGGTTGTAATACCAGCCGGAACCAGCGCGAGGCATACCGGCGGAGAGAATGATCATGGTGAGTTCTTGTGCTTCATGGATAAGTTAATATGCTTGTTTTAGAAAGCAGATGCATCTGGGTAAATTGAGCTTCGTTGATGTATCGAGGTTCCCTGGGTAGCTGCCCGGATGGGTGGACTGTGTGGTTACCCTGAAATACAAGTTGATCTCCGTCGGGTAGTAGACCAACCGCGTTGGTCGTTGGCGTATCACATACCCCACCCAATACGATTGGGTGGCTACCCGACGATTGGGTGGCTACCCGGATTGTGGAGCGGCTGTCTGTCTGTGCTGAGATTTTTATCTGGCTGGGGTATTATACTGGAAAATCACCCAGCGGCATTCCCGCCGTTGGGTCGATTGTGTAAATGATTTTATATACAGACCTGGCTTTCCTGACGAGAAATTTTATGCCAGTTTTCGATATTGTGCGATTCATAACCTAACCGATCTCTCGCATAAAAAAATGTGATAAGATTCTCGATGAAGTGAACTTAGATGGAGAATTGTCTGTATCAATGATTACGGGCAGCCCATGTGAAGTGTTGCGTTCATCTATCTTCTCGATTGGGCATCATGAGCAGGGAGCGGTTTAACATTATTATAGAATCTGGAGACATGGAGGTAAATCAATGAATAAAGTGATTAATTTCATGGCGGGAATGGTCTTAGGGACCGCGGTCGGGGCTTCGATCGCAATCTTGTTGGCGCCTAGCTCGGGCGATGAGCTGCGTGGTAAGATCCATGGAGAGATCCAACGCGTCCAGGATGAAATGCAATTGGCCGCGGAAACCAGGCGCGCTGAACTGGAGCGACAACTGGCAGATCTGCGTGCGCCGCGTCAAAGCGAATGAACGGGTTGGATAAAGGCGAATTGAAAATTATTGTCAATTCGATGGGCTTGCTGCCCATATAAAACAGTCGGACATGATATGTCATGTCCGACTGTTTTATTATGCGTTAAGCATTAATCGTCAATCTTATACCGAGTTTACCGGTCTTCGATAGAAAATTGATAAGCGGCTTTTTGGTGGGTAAAACGAGTGGTACCTGAGACGACCAGGATTGCCTCATCGATGTCTCCACCGATCTGGATGGGAATGCTGAGTGAATTATACCCTTCGAGGACGAACTGCTCAACGCTCGTATCCCTGCCCAGGGAGATCAGTGCTAAACGAAAAGTTTGCGGTAGCCGGTTGTGAATGCGTACAAAACCCTCCCCTTGCCATCCACCATCATCTTGCTCAAAGTCACTGGCGTAGCCCACCTCAGGTATGGCAACGTCATCCAGTAAGAACCCCTCTCCATTGACAGCACCATCTGTTATATACTCAAAACGTAAGTATACATCCTGACCGGCGAACTGAGAGATGTTTATGCTCTCCTGCACCCATTCGGGATTCTTATCGTTGTTATTCGAGGTGCCAAAAGTGCTTTTGCCGTTGTAAGCCCAACCGTAGCTGTTGCCGGTGGGATCGGATTGTGTTCCGGTGGGAGTTGCGAGAATGTCCCAGGTCTCCCCATCAAGAGAAGCCAGCAGGTACAGATAATCGTAATCCTTTTCTAGATCGTACCAGGTCCAATATGTGAGTGTCAGGGGACCGTTATGCTCGCTGAAGTCGAAGTAGCGCGTCAGGGACATATCCGATGAATCGCCTTTGTTAGACCAAAAGGCGTAAGCGCCAGAGTGAAAATCTGTTGGGACGAGGTTTACCTGCACAGAACCCTGGAAGTTTATAGTGTACTCACCGCTGCAGCTGATGCGGATATAATCCACTCCGTACTGACTCACATCGCGGGTTAACTGTTCCGTTGGGCAGGAATGGATTACTTCGGTTTCCACGGGTTGAGGAGCGGAAGGGTAATTGTGATACGTAAATCGTCCATCTTCAACATCTTTATTATGCAGGTAGGATGCCACCACCCAATCGGCAAAAACATCATCTGCTCCGATTGGCTCACCTGTCAGGTTATCAATTATTGCCTCTCTCTCAAGCACAACATCAATACTATCCAGACCGTTGGTGGGTTCAGCCACCAGGGCTTGTGTGGTTAGCTCACCGAATCGGTCCAGGAAATAGGTCAGGAATAAGAAAGATGCCCCATAGTGGGGCAGGGTGCTCTGGTCTGAGTCTGGCCAATAGTTGAGCTGCAGGTCGGGGTCTGCCGTGTAAGCATAATCCACACCACCCACGCCGTAATTATTTAATAACATGGCCACGTCGGAGAACCCTTCGTTCATCCATATCTCTTCGTTGCGGTCACGATACCAGTGGATCATGTGCTGAAATTCATGGGCCAGCACACCGTGGGCGAAGTCACTGTCCAATTCAACCTTATCCGCGTTCAGTAGGAATATTTCGTGCGCGTTAGAGTATTCACTCGCTTCTGGCGGATATTCATCTCGAGGAGAGAAATATCCGGCAACGATGCCGCCCACGCCGCTGGCATAAAGTATGTAAAGGTGAGGGTCTCCGTCTACCCCTGGAGACCATTCGCTGCCAAAGAATTCCCGATTGGTTGGATAAATCTGGTTTTCAAAACTGGTTGCCAGGACCTCCAGGTCGCTTGGGTTGAAACGTATCCCATCTTCAATCCAGAAGTAAGCGTGATCGGTCACGGAATGCAGCGTCGCGTCAACTTGAAAGGGTTGGGATGTTTCAGAGTCTAAGACCCAGAAAGACTTTTGTGCGCCAGCAGAGTAAGGAGCTAAGGGATCATTTACAACGGCTGATAAGATATTCTTTCCTTGCAGTCGCCAAGATAAACTTAACGGATCGTTGATCGGTACATGAGCCTCTTGCAGGATGCGTAGTGTTTCGGTCAGAGCTGGTGACTCCCCTAGCGGGAGGGAGTGTGTTCCGGGCGTTTGAAATACATCAGGTGAATTGTTTTTCCCAATGTCAGCCTGTTCGTAAACGGGTGTGGGCGTAGTAGTTGCCAGGCGGATCACGACCGGTGTGGATGTTGGTTCTTCGTTAATGAACACATCCAGCGCCGGGGCTCGTTCAACTATTGTACGAGCGACCGTCATTACACCACTGACCAGGCTTAGACATGCCACCGCTGCAGCACAGATAAAAAACGCAGCGACCAGGAAAATTATACGCGGACGTGATTTCATAGCTCACTATTCGTGGATTGATTGCCGTTAGGTAGAGTCATCCGGGGCTTTATGGAAGTTTCTTCGTTGGTTTTATGGGAACCATAGATCACCCATGTTGATGCTGTTATCAATCCAAGCACTACCCACATGTTTGGTATAGCGAAGGAGTCGAAGGAAAACGCACCCATCGAGATAGAGATGATACCGAGCAATCCTGCCGTACCCCAAAACTTGGCTTCGGAATTTCGGGTGGGGGAGAGCCACAAAAAAAGTGCACAACCGAGGACAGCCAGCAGGAATGCCAGGAAAGCGGCCAGACCAAACAGGCCTGTTTCTGAAAGGATTCGCAGGTAGAGGTTCTTTGGCGTTATCAGACGATTTCTGTTTCCTTCCGGCGTGACCAGGCGCAGAACTTCCGGGAGAGCGGCGATTGGTTCGTCAGGTAAGTACTCGTCGAAGTAAAATGCATAATTTCCAAGGCCGACTCCCAACGTTGGGTAATCCTCAAATATGTTCATGGCGCTCTCACCGTAGGAGAAGCGGGCGCCAAAACCAAGGTATTCAAAATAACCCATCAGGCTGGTGTTCTTTTTATCCGACCAATAGCTCCAAATGCGGGAGAAGAATTCGTTATTGAGCCCGGCGACATAGATGATACTGACAATAATAACCACGGTGAGCACGGCTTCGATCAGACGGCGCGTCCGTCCACCCAGACGCAGCCTCTTTCCTGCTTGAGTAGGCCGCAGGAAGAGCAGGCTGACGAATGCGAGCACAACCAGCATGATGAGTCCGGCTCTTGAAAATGTAAAGGGCAGCAGGAGCAGCGTCCATCCAAGCAGGATCCATTCGACGGTGATCCGGCGCCAGCGCCAGCGGAATGCTGAATAGCCTGTCAGGACGGACGCCAACAGCCAGGGCAGAAGCAAGATGGTGATCTGTTCAGCGAACCAGTTAGGTTCGTAGGTCAGACCAGACACCCGGGTGGTGAACAGCCGCCGGACGGAAATATGTTTCTGAATATTGTTCAGCCAGCGGTAGTATGGTTGTGAGAAGTTAATCACGTAAACGGCTTGAAGTGAACCCCACACAAACGCCAAAAGGAAACCTGCATACAACCAGCGCAACGAGGAGCGCAGGTCTTGCAGTGTACGGGGCATCACGGTGGCTGTCAGGTAAATGCCTACGCCGATACCCAGGGTAATCAATCCACGCAATGAACGCTCTAGAACCGAAATGCCAAGCGAAGGCTGTATACCCTTGAAGTATGCCAGGAAAGTGCTGAGTAAAACGATCAGAATGAATGGTACCAGTGTCAGTATGGTAGGGTAGATGGGTTTCTTGAACAGGTAGGGGATTGTCACCAGGATGATCAGGATGATCAATGGATAGAGTGATAGAGGACGGACGAGAGCGCCCCCACCAATCGTGGGAGGGAAGTAAGGAATGCTGGTCACTGGCAAAAACAATAAAAAAAGCGCCCAGGAAATTTTAGGCAGGTATTTGAGAGTGGATTTTGCTGTCGACAGGATCATTTTATGGCTTTGATGCTGATACGCGCTAATCCAATGATTACCCAGGCCATCAGGCCTATCAGCCCTCCCACCAGTGCTGCAAGCCCAGTCTGCCTTAAAGGAGATGTGTCCGGCGGGGAATTTGATCCTCGCTCAACATAAATCATTGAAGATATACCGCGGCTCTCTTCTAAGGCAATTTGATACAGCGGCTCGATTTCCATGCGCTCGGATTCGATGGAAGCGATTTGAGATTCCAGCGTCTCAATCGCTGCATCCAGCGATGTTAACGCCTGGTCAAGCCAGGTGACGTACTCACCGAGGTTTGCCCCTGCAGGTGGGAAGTTCTCCAGGAGTGCGTCCCATGCGGGATCGTAACCCGCAGCCCTGGCTGCCAGGGACCAAAGCCGCCATCGAATGATCGGGTCGACCGGTTGATCATCCGGTAAATGGCTGACTGATTCCATCCAGGCTTGAATGCCAGATTCTGCGGACCATAATTCGGCTGCGCGAGTTTTTGCTTCAGCCTGGTTGGTATTTAAATTATGTAGTTGGCTGCCTAACGTAGTCATTTTGAAGGCAGCCTGTGAGGCTCGCTGGTAGGTCTCTAAAAATACGTCTTCCCAGATTTCAAGCGCTTGAGAAGCGTGCTGGGCTGTGTCGTTCTCAACCACCAGACGCCATATTCCGGTGTTCCGCCAATAGATGTTGAGGGAGGCCTGCAGTTCTTCGGTAGAGACGTTTTCCCAATAGGGATCGATTTGGCGTAGTCGATCAAGTGTCTCTTGGATGACGTCTGGTGTAACGATCAGTGCATTAAGCTCTCCCATGTGCCAGTTTTTGTAGTCATCTGGATTGCGGAAGATTGCATCAGCATTGTATGCCACGAAGAGAGTCGTCTCGGCAGCATAGGGTGTGGGAAAGGTGAAGGATACAATCAATCCCAGAATGCAGCCCACCAGGAATGCAAGAATGGCTATAGGCCAACGGTGTGTGAATTCGAGAAGGTCGACGCGAACGTCCCACTCCGGGGTCATTTAATGGTCCCTCCATATATTCGGTGTCTGTAATGGAAAATTTGGGATAATATTATTTTTTATTGATAGCATATTTCCAATGTTCGGGCAATCGTTTTAGCAGGAGCAACAGCCAGGTTGGTTACCAGCGCTTTTTGTTGTCCAGATAAACATATGTGCTGACCCCCAATACCAGCGTAGCAGCAAATATACCATTTGCGGTTGGAGGTGGGAAATGTAAGGCGATGAAAGCCAGGCACCCCAATGATAGGGCAGTGATCACCATAGCCAGAACCGCGTGATGGGAATCGACTCCCAATGATACCAGACGGTGATAGGTATGATCCCGCCCGGGTTTGTAGATCGGTTTTCCGCGACGTATTCGTGATAGGACTACCAGGGTCATGTCAAATATTGGGACTCCGAGGATCAAGATCGGAACAAACCAGGAAGATGTCTGAAATTTCGCAATCGGTGTATAGACGATTGCGATAGACGCCAATATAAAACCTAGTGTTTGTGCACCAGCGTCCCCCAGGAAGAGTCTCGCGGGCGGCGCATTATAGAAAAATAAGCCCGTGCATGCCCCTAATATAAGTGCGTTCAGGAGCGATAGGTTTGGTTGGTTTGAGTCGAGTGTTACCAGCATCAAGAAAGCTGCTGCCGTACCTGCCAGCAGAGTTGCCAATCCATCCGTGCTATCTACAAAGTTAAATGCGTTGGTGATGCCGATAACCCAAACTGCAGTCAGGATCCAGTCAAGCCATACGTATATCCCGCCTTCCCCATGAATAAAAAAATCGGGAGATTCAAACAATCGTATGTAGACACCGGATATGATGAGCAGGATTACGGCTAATAGCTGACCACTCAGCTTGACGAGTGGGGGTACAGCCTTAATATCGTCCCATAAACCAAAGATAAGGATGATCAGGCTGCCGAATAACAACGCTTGAAGCTCTGGTTTTAGCCATATCTTTTGATATACAGCATAGGCGATAAGCACCATGAACAAGGCAAAACCTCCAGCAATCGGTGTCGGTTTTGAGTGCTGCTTGTGAGGAGCGCTGGCAGGAACATCTATTAAATTGATACGCTTCGCGATCCGGATGCCAAGCCGGGCACTGACCAATGATAGGATCATGGCGATTAGAATGGTTTCAAACAATGAAAATGTGACGGAGTTTATCATTTTTTCCAAATGACCGGTAGGATATTGCCTGACTGAAATTAATGAACAGCCGCACGTGGACTCCCATGAAAATAACAAAAACGGTGGCAGACTGTATGCCGGTAATTCTACATAGTAGGTTTATGCTGTCCAGGTCATCCAACGAATCCAATGGAAAGGCCTGAAGCGAGCAGGATTTATGTCACTGTTGAAAGCCGATGTGCAGGCTGATGGTGGCTAACCATAATAATCGCCATGAAAAAAATAGAACCCCCCGCAATCGGGATCGGCGGATCATTAATTTGTAGGGGGTGGTGAGGTCGGGCCTGTCAATTTACCCAAGTGTACTTGCCAGGAAATAACCGATCGCTCCGCTTGCAGGCGCTTCCAGGGGGCGTTGATGAACATGTTCAACGGTTGTGCTGTTCTCCTGCCTGTTTTTTTTTGCATTTTGAAGGATTGTCTGGTAAACCTCCATAGTGGCAGCATTAACCCGATCAGTGGTGAATTTGTCGATTATGAGCTGGCGACCGACGGCTCCCATTCTACCACGCAGGTTTGAGACAGAAATTAAAGTTTGGATCAATAATTAAAATTGGGTAAGGGGGAAATGGGCTGTATAGATAACGCGTCCAGTAAGTTATTTGAGTGGCTCCACGGTTCTTATAATTATCTATGGGGAAATGGGCTGTATAGATAACGCGTTCAGTAAGTTTATGTAATATTTGCGTTCAATTGTATGTTGAAGAAAATAGCTGATTATTTTGGCTTCTGTCGACCGGCGGATTTTTCTTTTCGAAGGGAATTTGTGACTAAAGCCAGCCCAAGTTTTATCAGCATAGCCAGGTAATAAATCCAGTTGATCAGAAAAAAATAATTGCCCGCCAGGTTTTTGCGATAATAAAGCCAGTAGGATCTATGCCATTCAATGATTGATCTATACGGCTCCACGTGAGAGCCCCCTTGTCCGCCATAATGGGTAATTTGAGCTTCAGGATAATAGAAAATTTTCCAACCCGCTTTGCGTGCCTGGAAGCAATAATCCGCGTCTTCCTGGTAAGCAAAATAGGCTTCGTCCAAATATCCGATCTGGTCGATGACATCCTGGCGAATCATCATGCAAGAGCCTGACACGCCGGCGACTTCGTGGGTCTCATCTTCGTCCATGTAGCTCATTGAATAGCCACCGAAAAATTTACTTTCAGGGAAGATGCGGTGTAACCTGAAGAAGTAGGAGATTACTGCCCAGGGGGTAGACTCACCCCGACGGCAGGGCTCTTGCAGCGTGCCATCGGTGTTGAGCACCTTCGGCCCGCAGATACCAACCTGTGGGCATGTTTCCATGAATGCGATCATGCGGTTAAGCGCCTGGTGATGGACGATTGTATCCGGATTCAGCAAGAGCAAGTACTGGCCGCAACCCTGGCGGAGGGCCTGATTCATTGGTACTGTGAAACCTAGATTCTTGGGGTTGAGGATCAGTTGTACCTCTGGAAACTGCGTTCGAAGCATCTCGACGGTCCCATCGGTGGAATGGTTATCCACGATAATGATCTCGTAGGATTCATCTGGTGGATTTTCGTAGATGGCGTGTAAACACCCCTCCAGAAAGCCACGCGCTTGCAGCGTTAAGATGCAAATTGAGAGTTTCGGCGCAGTCATACCTGATCCTAATCCGCTTTTCTGTACGGGATGATTGTCGCTACGAGGCGCCTGAAATAAATCCATGCATTCATGAAGAGCGTTCGTGGACCTCGGTGGCGCAGGCTGTACCTGGCCATCTGAATTAGGGTAGGATCACGTTCATCCACATCATTGATCCAGGTTACCCAATCATCCAGGGTATCGTTATCTTTGAACCGGTCTCTGTCTACTTCCGGTTCAAGTTCCCAGAGGGGTGTATTGTACACTTTTTCATGAATCTGGTTGAGGGTGGCGACCAATTCTGAAGCCCTGACGGCGGGATGGTATCTCGATAGGACATCCTGGTAAGCACGTTCACCGGTCGCTACCCGGGTTTCTGGGTCTTCAACCAGTAGGGTCAGGGCATCGATCCACTCCTGGTCATCGGCTGCCAAAAATCCAGTCTCGCCTGGGCGAATGGCGAAATTGAATGCATTTGTTGAGCTGGCTATAGTAGGAACCCTGACCAATCCCGCTTCCACATATTTGATTTCACTTTTTGATTGTCCAAACGGGTTATCTATCACCAGTGGAGCTAGATTGATATCAAACTGGGCTTGCAAGGTTGGCAGCTCCCTCCAGGGCACCCAGTCATGATGCTTCATTCTATTGCTTACAGACTCCCAACCATCTCCGGGGTTCAGCGGTCCAATCAGCCACAACTCTGCGAGCGGGTATTTTTCCAGTAACCATTTGATGGCCGGTTTTGCTATTTCGAAATCCCGGTCATGTGTTGGCGTACCACTGGCATAACCAATGACGACTCTTTTGTAGTCTTGTTTCTTATCATGATAAGCTTTGTTAGATATTTTGAGCATTTCCATGCTGAATGCGTTGCGGTGCACCCAGGATGGTTTATCCATCGACCTTGTATGCTCTGCGAGGTAGTCTGTAGAAGCTGTTATTGCGTGGCAGGCTTGGAGTGTTTCTTCATTTCTACGCATGTCCTCCTGGTATAGGGATGCGCGCACTGGATCCTGGAAGTCAGGACTGTCTATCCACTGAAAAGCCGGTGGATAGAAAATCAGGTCATCCGTATCCAACAGTGCCAGGCATTTTTGCTCGCGAATCAAGTCCAGCAGTTTTTTAATATAAGGATCGTACGCGACTCGATGAAAAATCGTAACCGAGGCTCTGTTGACTTTATCAGGTAAGGCTGGATCTGTGATATGAGAGAGCTCGCATTCTACGCCTGCCAGTCTCAGCTGCTCGTAGGTATGAAAGCTCCTGTACCTCCTCGTATCCCCTCGCACACCACTCAGGGTGAGGATCGTGCGTTTCTGTGTCAATAGATAGCCTCGTTGTCCTGCGGTGTGCCGGTCAGGATATTGTTATAGATCTGCAATAATTCGTTGATATGCTCTTCATCAGTAGTAATATTGGCCGGTCCAGGGCAATTTAGCTTTTCCAGTATTTCTGGATTATCCTTGATGCGTCCTAGAATCATGGTTAGCTGATCTATGTTGCCGGGTTCAAACAGAAAGCCATTTGCGCCATCGACGACTGCTTCGGGGATGGCTCCAATATTGGATGCAATCACTGGTTTGCCAACCGAAAGCGCTTCTCGAGCGACGAGCGAAAATGTTTCCGGGAATCTGGATGGCAAGACCAGTATATCGAATCCCAGGTATATGTCTCCCTTCACCTCTGGTGGGAATGAGCCCTGGAACCTGATGCGTGAGTCGGTACTTGCCAGGGCTTTCAATTTATTTGTGTAAGATCCGGGTTCCGTCTCCTCGGGTCCGTAGATATCTAACGTCAAGTGATTACTGGCCACGCGCCTGAAAGCCCTGATCAAGACATCGACACCTTTTTCGTAGATCAGAGAACCAATGTATGCAATCCTGATTATTCCGCTCTCAGCCTCAAATTGTGTCGTTGTGGGAGATGTTACGTTTGTGCTGAGGGGGAGAACATCAATTCTTTCTTTGGGGAACTTGTTCGCAGAATACTGGTCGCGAATGAAATTGGATGGCACAAAGAGCCTGTTGGAGGTGAGAAGTGATTGCCGGAACAGCGCATGCCTGTCTTCGAAGGTGTCTCCATCACGCTTAGTGATCACCATGGGGGTTTGGTTCTCTGTCCTGCCGAATACTTTTCGGATATTTCTACGTAAGCCAGGAGAGGTAATCTTTTTGCCCATCGCGACCATGCTGTGAGATAAAGAACGATCTCCAGAGCCGAAGACGCAGGTTTGACAATCCCCGCCTTGGTATGGACCCGGGCAGACCAGGCCCTCACGATTTACCAGATTGACACGGTGACAGAAAGGCCAGTAATCATGCAATGTAAATACATTCGGAATGTTATGTTCTACCGTGATTAGTGGCAGTCGGGCAGATAGGGCGATCGTGTGTTGGAAGTGCACCAGATCAGGAGAGACTTCCTGCAGAACATTGGCGTAAATTGTCTCGATTTTTTCGTCAATGTATGTGTTTGCAAAGTGGGCCAGATTTTTATAATCATTGATTACTCTGATTATGGCTATGCCATCTATATTTTCTTTTACAATCTCGTAATCTGGCCTGTTAATGTCCGATTCACGGCAAAATACGTGTACTTTGTGGCCTTTGCCATACAAACCTTTGGCCAGGTGATAAGTGTATATTTCCACACCACCGTGGGCAGCAGGAGGAAAGCGGTTGGATACGAGTAATAAATTCACGAGTTTAGTTTCAATCTCTCCTGTCGAGAAAGGACCCTCTTCAGTGTCGGCGGCATATTTTCCAGGTGAGCGCCTATCCAACCCCCGCATACGGTCGCGATATGCCAGAATGGGCTTTTAACCATGCTGGATATTTTGTAGCCCAGGGGTTTGTCCCTGGTATATTCGCTTTTCCTCAGATAAACGAAATCACGCCAGACTTGTAATGGTATCCCAAAAAAAAGTCTGAACCAGATCCTGCTATCGTGATAAGAAGGGGGGTGGAACAGGCTATTCATAGCGTAGGCATGGTCAACATTTTGGCGGAATTGTTCAACCGGTCCGTAGTCGTGGGAGTGAAGTACCTCAGATTTTGGCTCAAAGATCAGAGTGTACCCGGCTCGTAATACGTTATCAGCCCAGACAGCATCTTCTGCAAAATCCACCCGGTCGAAAGGGAATTTCTTCCAGATATCTTTCCTGATCGCTGAACTTGTGTTTGAGAAATACACGTAATAAAGCTGGTTGCTTTCATACTCATCAATTGAGCCAGGCAATTCTTTAACAAGTCGAACTTCTCCACCTGTTTGTGTTAGCGTAGTGAGCTGCCTGAGGGAAGAAACGGAGGTATGCGGTCTGGGGATGTGCTTGCTGTACACCCCGGCAACATTCGTGTTTTGATTGAAAGGATTCAGTAATTCCTGCAGCCAGTGTTCATCAAGCGGCCTGGCATCCTGGGTCAGGTAGACTATGTATTTGCTGGAAGTGGCTGATTCCCGTGCGGCGAGATTTCTAGTTTCGCCGTGGTTAAACTCTTCAGCATCGATCTTTATGACACGGACTGGGTATGACGACAAGATCTCTAAAGTTTTATCTATCGATCCACTGTCGATGGCGATAACTTCATAACTGAAATCAACCCGCTGGTTCTGAATAGCATCTAATGTCTCCTGGAGATATGGTTCGGCGTTTTTGAGAAGGAGTGCGATTGTGGCTGTCGTCATACTGAAATACTTAGTCGAGTAAACGCTTTACGGCTCCAACCCAATCCCCAGCGCGTCTGGCCAGAATCCGTTCGGATAGGAGGTAGGTATACGCGTTCGTGGCAATTGTTTGTCTCAATTGATCATCCGAAAGTAGGGTTTCGATCGCCTCAACCCAGGAGTCGCTATGATTATCGACCAACCAGCCATTATTCAGATGACGGACGCTGGTTGGGTATTCGGCGACCCGGCTGAAAATTCCAGCGGCAGCGATTGCGCAGTAATCCAGGAATTTGATATCCGATTTGGATTGGTTGAAGTTCGTATCCTTCAGCGGCGCGATGGCGATATCCCAATCAATCTGACCGGTATACCAGAGCATAAATAGCGGATATTCGTGTTCTGTCTGAGTTGGGAATACGTAGCGGATGGGGAGTTTATCGATCTGTCTCCGGGTGTCTTGATTGCCTATCCCGCCTACAATCTGAACCTCTAATTCTCCAGGATGATTTATGCAAACCTCTTTGAGAGCAGGGAGGATCATCAGTAAGTCATCATCATGCGTCATAGTACCCATATACCCAATGGTTATTGGAGAACGGTTGAAGGTGAATGTTGATGGTCTGGGGATGAGTAATCTTTCATCGAGTGCGTGTCTTAGAACAACGATATTGGAACTAGACTCAGCGTACGCTTTCATCAAACTCGGTGTGGTGACGATCACACCATCAGCCTGGCTGAGAAAGAAGTCAACGATAGGTAAGCGTATCTGGATCCGTTGGTCATCATGATGCGGAAGAATATCATGGAAATTATCATCCAGGGCATAGATAATTTTAGCGCCAGACTGGCGGATATTATTTACCAGCCTTTCAGCGAGTTTGATGGTGACATCCGTTCGCCAGAGCCTGTCGATGATCACGGCATCAACGAATGATCCTGTAATGATATCGGTACCGAAAGAGACATCAAAAACCTTTTGTAATGTAGGATGGCTGAATGGGCGTATCAGTCGGATGAAAGCACTGCCAAAAGGGCGATAGTCTTTACCGTGCTCGTAGAGGATGTGGATGCGTCTTTTATTCATGAGTGAAAAAGATTAAGACTCAAATAGTGTGCGTAATATATTGAAAGCTGATTTTTCCGGGTAGTATTGGCAAACATCTTCAAGTGCTTTATTTTGTAACCTGCTCCGGAGGCCGGTATCCTCAATTAAATTTCTGAGAGCATCCCAGCATGTGGTTTCGAAAGTTGTATCAATCACAAGGCTGTTGCGCTCATGTCTGGCGAAGTCAGAAGCGCCACCATGAACAGGCAGGATAACAGCTGCGCCACAGGCCATAGCTTCTAACGCGGATAATCCCATTGCCTGGTGGGATGAAAAATCCGCAAATATGTCGATCTCATTCATGTAGCTTGCTACCTGTAAAGGAGTGAGTTCACCGGCTGATTCCCATTTGAAGTCAGTATTTAATTGGTCGAATTCAACATGACCAGAGTTCATGCCAAACGTTATCAATTGAACCTTGGCTCCGTATGTCTCGTAAGCCTTCTTGAAAACGCTCATTGTGAGTGCTGGCGCTCGATAAGGTGACCCAGGCCGTACCATTGCTCCAATTCGGATGCGTTGTAAGCTTGATTGATTGAATTTAGGTGGTCGTGGTCGGTATAGTTCAGTATCAATACTCACACCGATGTTAGTTATTCTGCTGTCTGTAAAATTTAGCACTTGTTGACGAACCCATTCAGTTTTGCAGAACAAGACCATACCCTTAATCAATGTGTAAGATGCTAACGCGTTTTGATATGCGCTGGATCCCTCGGGATATATTAGGGGTTCAAAGCCTTGAACGTAATAACCGATTTTAAGATTGGAGTTGTAATTCTTCGCAGGTGAAATCCAGGCGACACTAGTATTAAATGTGGCTATAACAGCATCGTATTCTGCAGCTAGCTCAGGAATATCCTTGATTTGCCCGTAAGTTATTGGAATATCTAACCTCGGATTGCTGCTCTCAAAACTCTCCTTATATTCTTCCAGATTATAGATACGGGCATCTACACCCATGGAGCGCATGGCGTGCGCCTCTGAGATAACAACATTGCTGCCACCTCCGGCGTTGGCAACCGGCAATACGAATAATACTCGACGGCCAGAGAACGCTTCCTTTCCTTGTCCGATAAATTCTCTACGGTAAGGTAACTGAGCGCTGCGTGCTCTGATTCCCTGCAATACAGGACTGGTCAATGAGTAATGGACTCCTTCATCGATCAACTTTTGACCATGTCTTTCTGCTAAAGTTTTTCCAGCCTGCTGATAAAGTGATTTTCTTCTTTCGCTGGTGTAACTACGTGATTGGGCGTGATAGATGTATACATCGTCTGCGAGAGCAAGCTTCCATCCCGCTTTTTTTGCCCTCAAGCAATAATCATCTTCTTCACCGTAACCAACACCGAAGTGCTCCTCATCAAAAATACCAATATTCTGGATAACTTTATTGCGGATTAATAAGCAGAAACCATTCAGGAACTGCATGGGTGGGTAAATTCGCCCTGAATATTGAGCTAAAAGAGCAGCCATGTCTTCAACGGATAGATCAGGGGGCAATGGGTTTTCAGCCCAATCCCCATTCGTTTCAATTTCAGGGATTGACTGCCAGGATGCGGTGTTTGATAGCGGACCAACGATACCATTTTTGCGATCTGATAAAGCGCAGGCAATCATCCTGTCCAACCATTCCGGAGTTACGATTGTATCGCTGTTGAGCAGGAGAGTAAAATCGCCTGTAGAAGCTCGCAAGCCCTGATTGGCAGCAAAAGTGTAGCCTCTGGCTTTTTGATTGCAGATGAGCTGGCAGTCGTGTTGGTTTGAGAATCCCTGTAGATAATCCTGGGTATCTTTATCACTTCCGTCATCAACCAGGATGAAAGTGTAAGGAGGTGTTGTGTGCTTTACGATTGATTCCAGGCATTTTTTTACGTCGTCCAGCGCGTTATGGACACATACGATAATATCGATGCTCTCACTATGGGGCGTGACATCAGTAATGTCACGGATTGGGGTTATGTCATAATTTAGACCCCGGCCCTCGAATGGATGGAGTACATTGGTCATGAGGCTGTACATCCAGCGTTCCCTACGGCTGCCAAGGGGGATCAACCTGTGGCGGACCCGGTGTACTACCTGCATGAACCGCCAGGAGCGACTGTTGATCAGGGCAAGGTAATGCTGATAAAGTTCATCTTTTTCCTGCGAGAGCTGTGCCTTCTCCACCAAAAGATCGTTTATCATCTCCTGATCCTGTAGGGATGATGACAATTCTTTTTGTAAAGAGATGCCGAGATCGCGTCGAGTCAGGCTTTCGAAGCGTTGCTGCCATAATTGGTCTTCATAATTGTTTACCAATTGTGAGGCTGTGAGATCAGTACGGTGCAGATGCATGCCCCAGGGCAGAATTTTCGAGAATCCCTCACCGGGCTTTCGGACAAATCCATATTCAGCAAACAATGCCGCCCATTCTCCCATCTGTTTGATCTGTGCACTGGCTGCTTCCTGGATATCCAAGGGGTTTGAAGAGAACAGGACCTCGTCTGATCTGGCACATATGTTTTGGATGAGTGTCAAAGCCTGATCCGGATCGATTGATAGGATCGTTTCGAGACAAATGACCAAATCATACTTTTCCTCAAAGGGCTTTTCAGGTGTTGTGATAGAACAATAAGTTCGAACCTCAGGCAAAATATGATCCCTGGCATCTTCCGAGAATTCAATGCCAAAAGCCTGGACATCCCTTGACCGAAGTTGGGCGACCAATCGACCTGTGCCACAACCGATATCCAGCACAGTTTTGGGTCTGATATTACTTGCGATCTCTTGAGCGATCCGGTCGTAAAAGTCTTCAGCCGAACGATATACCTGGCTGAATATGGGTGAACCTGAGAAAGGCGATAAATGCTTTATCCGGGTAAATTTACGGTCTTCGGGCATGTGTATGTAATAGTAGTTTCAGTTGTTGGTGTCTGAGACGATTTTTTCGAGGCGCTCAAGGGGAACTTCTTCGTTTTTACGTTTGAATGTTGGGATTCTGACTGCGTGTGATAAGTTGGGATTGTAATACGGGTCGCCTTTTTTAACGATGTGTTTGAAATGTGAGTAAGCCAATTGAATATCTTTGTCTGGTATGTAACTGAATCTTGATTGACCCTCGTGGTGGATCAGCCTGGCGTAGGGTGTATACACAACCCGGTAGCCTGCTTCAATCACCTGCAGGCAGAACTGTACGTCGCTAAACACCAGAGTGTAATCCTCATCGAAGCCGCCAACCTGTTCGAAGACCTGGCGCCTGATCGCCATACAAGCTCCCGTAACAGCCGAGTAGTTGCGGTACCAGGACACCGACCCAAACGGTCCCTGATAACCTTCTTCGATCCCGGCGAACACGTGGCTGGCGTGACCTTCCATGCCAATTACGATCCCGGCTTGCTGGATGGTGTGATTCGGGTAAAGCAGCTTCGCTCCCACAATACCAACTTCCGGACGTGCTGCCCAGCGAACCATCTCATCAAACCACTCACTGTCCAGAATTTCTGTGTCGTTATTCAGAAACAGGAGAATCTCACCTTGAGAATGGCTTGCGCCTAAATTCAATGCCGTGTTGAAGTTAAAATTGTCGCCACAATTATAGCTGATAAGCTGGATATTCGATTTCTTTGTGATTTCGGCGTAATATTTATGGGTCTGCTCTTCCTGGCTGCCGCTGTCGATCAGGATGATTTCATAAGTGGCTGATTTGGTAAACTGCAGGATTGATCGGATACAGGTTTGAAGGTACTCAAGGTTATCTTTTGTTGGGATAATGATTGAGACCGTTACTTTTGGAACGGGCCAGGACACTCGTACATGATTATCTTTAACCAGGTTAGCACGTGGATCGCTGATTCCCTGGCGGGTGAGGTGACCTTCAACGTTTCTACAATGTGTTAATAGATCTGCTTGCGATGGTATTTCATACCTGGTGCGTTTATGATAGAGGACCTCTGGGATGTGGTGGATTTTTGATGCAGATTCGGTCGCCCGGAAGGTCAAATCGCCGTATCCTCGAATGGGGTCGGAACCAGTTTGGTGTATGATTTCAACAAATAAATCTATGCGGAAAGCAGCATGGATCAGGTAGTTGATCGAGATCATCAACTCCGGGGACCAATCGGGCTTGAAAAAAGGTTCCAGTCGTTCTCCTTCACCGGTTCCCAAATAGTCTTCATCATAATAAACGATATCGTGCTTAGAATTGTTTTGAAGGCTCTCTGCTGCTTCAAAGAGCAGATTGGGAGCAGGTACATCTCCAGGTTTGGCAACGATTAAATAATCGCCTTTTGCTGATTCAGTCGCCGCGACCGTAGCCTGGTTTACTTCTGTATCAGGCGTAAGAAGTTGGATATTGACACGCGTATCACCCTCGAGCTCTGCTACCTCGTAGATGTGAGTCGATTTGCTTATGATGTGAACGTTCCAATATGAATATGTTTGTTCTTTGATCGCCCGATACGTATAAATTAGATCGTCATGTGATTCTTCATCGAAGGGGATAAGAAATACAAACACTGGTTTGTTTTTAAAGGTTTTAACTTGAAAGGACTGTTTTGCCAGGTGTTTAGAACTAAGTTCGTTTTCATCTATCCATCTATGGTAGCTGTACAAACCGAATCGATCCTGTAGACAGATCATTTTTTTGAACGCGGCGGTTTTCAACTTCCATCTCAGGTTATCAGGTTTTCGATATGCGTTCATTTAATCAATACCTGATTGTATGTATATAGATTCAACGAAGATGAAGATAACAAAGAGATTTACTTGGGTTGGCTTTCCCGGTATGCGGCGATCACTTCTGAAGTCTCTCCAACGATCTGCAGTTGCCCTTGATCTATCCAGGCTGTGCACTGGCACATGCTTTCAATCACATCCATATTATGTGAGACAAATAGAATCGTTACGCCCTGTTCCTTAAATGTGTTGATCCGCTCCATGCTTTTGCGTTGGAATGCCTCATCTCCGACAGACAGCACTTCATCAATAATCAGGATATCGGGATCCACGTCTGTGGCTACCGAGAAGCCCAGGCGGGCCCACATGCCTGATGAGTAAGTGCGTAATGGGGCATCGATAAAATCCCACAATTCGGCGAAGTCTACGATCCCCTGGAATTTGGCATCCATCTCTTCCTGATTAAAACCCAGCATAGCACCATTCAGGTAGACGTTTTCCCGCCCGGTCAATTCCGGGTGAAAGCCGGCACCGAATTCAAGTAAAGGAGCAACACGGCCTTTAACAAGTACACGGCCAGCTGTTGGGCGTAGGACCCTGGCGATCACTTTTAGCAGCGTGCTTTTTCCGGCACCGTTTTGTCCAATCAAACCGAATATTTCGCCCTGGTTGACGCTAAAACTTACGTCCTTGAGAGCCCAGAACGAGTTGTACTTCACTTTACCCTGCATCAGGCGGATCATGTATTCTTTGAAAGTACCGATCCGCTCGTGAGGGACGCGATATTGAACGGAAGCGCTTTCCAGGCGCACAACTTCGTTATTGTTTTCGACCATAGATAATTGATCTTTGGATGTATCAGGTGCGGTAAGCGAATTCATCGGACCTTTGTGCAAAGAAGTACCAACCGATCACGAGTGCCACCAGGGAGATCACCAGGGCAGGAAGAAATTCTTCCCAGGTCGGTAAACGGCCGTAGAAGATCGGGATGCGGTACAGTGTGACGAAATAATACATCGGATTGAAGGTAGTAATCCAGAATGCAGAAGCTTCCGGCAAGATTTCCACCGGATAGATGACTGGCGTCAGGTACATCCAACCGGTGAGAAAGATCTGGTACATTTCAGCAACGTCAGGGAAAAATACAGCGATTGTTGAAATCAACAACCCGACACCGAGAGAGAAAGCCGCTAATAACAGGATCGGTACTGGTAAAAACAACAGGGCAGGGGTGATCTTTACCCCGGTTACCAGCATAACAAGAATCAGAGGGATTGTTGAGAGCGTGATATTCACCAGACCTGTTGCGATGGATGCTAGTGCAAATGAGGTGCGGGGGATATAAATCCGGTTAAGCAGCCCGCCGCCCCAGACGAGATTTACCATCGATGCAGTCGTCGTCTGTGAGAAGAACGTCCAGGCTAATAATCCACTCAATACATAGGTCGGATATCCTTGTATATCGCCAAACCTGAATATTTGTGAGAAGGCAATCGTCAAGACAAGCATCATGCCGAGTGGATTGAGCAGCGTCCAGGCAATGCCTAAGACAGATCTCTTGTAGCGCGTTAAGATGTCACGGCGTGCAAGTTGGTAGACTAAATTACGATAGTTGAAAGCTTCGCGCAGTTCATCTAATGCCAGGTTGCCCCTTTTATCGCTGTCGTATATTTGCTTGGTGTTCCTTGTTGTTTCCATAAATATTCGTACTATTTTTATTCCCGGGTAAATCGAAGAATAGCATTGATTTCATTTTACAGACATAGCCAGTTGAAGCATTTCTTTCCAGGGAGGCATGCGCAGGCTAAAAGTATCGGAGAATAGCTCGCAATTAAGTGCGGAGAACAGCGGGCGTTGAGCGGTTGTTTCGAAATCAGAGGTCTGTGCAGGCAGGATTTCGTGCGCAACCTGTTCTTCTTTATGTGGGTCATACCTGAGGATAGCTTTTCCCCACTCCAACCGGCTGGTAAAATCACTCCCAGCCAGGTGGTATAACCCGCGGCGTTCATGCAGCCAGGAGCTCACATCCCGGTCAGCCTTGGCAATCATTTGGGCGGTGACTTCAGCCAGCATGCGCGCCCAGGTCGGGTTGGAGACCTGGTCTGTGACAAGCCGCATTTTTGTTTGTTGGCGGGACCAGCGCAGGACTTTGTTTACAAAACTATCTCCTCGCATGCTGTACACCCAGCTGGTGCGCAGGATGAGATATGCGCGGTCGACTTCTTGAATGGCTTTTTCCCCAGCTAATTTACTCCTGCCGTACACGTTCAGCGGGTTGGGGGTGTCGCTCTCCCTGTACGGGCTTCCCTTGCCGCCATCGAATACAAAATCCGTGGAATAATGAATGAGTGCGACCCCCAGGTCGGCAGCCAGGGAAGCGAGCAATCCCGGGGCATAACCATTGACTGCCATGGCGATTTGCGGTTCGTCCTCTGCGCGATCAACGGCCGTATAGGCGGAGGTGTTGATTATGATCTGAGGCTTTATACGCAGGACCGTTTCCTGGACGTTCTCTGGTCGAGAGAAATCAATTTCAGGGATATCCAGTGCAACGACATGGCCTAATGGCGCTAATGTACGCTGAAGCTCCCAGCCTAATTGTCCGTGCTTGCCGAATAATAGGATTTGCATGCTCACCTGGTGTGAAAGGGAAGCTCTTCCTCGAGCAGCCTTAACAGGTAAGAACCATACTCATTATGGTTAAAGGCTAATGCGGCCTGGTGGAGTTCATCCCTGTTGATGTAGCCCATGCGGTAGGCTATCTCTTCGGGGCAGGAGATCATCATACCCTGGCGTTCTTCGACTGCTTGTACGAAGTTCGCCGCCTGCAGCAACGATTCGTGGGTCCCAGCATCTAACCAGGCCACGCCGCGCCCCATGATTTCTACTTGTAATAGGCCTGTTTCCATATATTTCCGGTTCAGATCGGTTATTTCAATCTCGCCGCGCTCGGATGGCTGCAGGCCGGCGGCATACTCGACCACCTTATCATCGTAAAAGTATAGCCCCGGTACGGCGTAATGCGAGCGTGGATGAAGTGGTTTTTCTTCTATGCTGAGCACCCGACCCTGTTCATTAAATTCAACTACACCATAGCGTCTGGGGTCCCGTACTGGGTAAGCGAAGATCAAGGCACCGGAATCCAATTTAGCAGCAGCTCTCAACTGCGAAGGCAGACCGGTGCCGAAGAAGATGTTGTCCCCCAGGATCAGGCATACCGGTTCGCTGCCAATAAATTCAGGTTTAACCAAAAAAGCGTCTGCCAAACCGCGCGGTTCGGGTTGTTCTGCGTAGCTGAACTTCAATCCCCATTGAGAACCATCTTTCAGCAGATCCCGAAATCCGGGCAGAGCTTCGGGTGTACTGATGACCAGGATCTTCCGGATGCCAGCTAACATGAGCATGGACAGGGGGTAATAGATCATTGGTTTGTCATAAACCGGTAAGAGCTGTTTACTCACACTGAGGGTAAGGGGGAACAGGCGTGTGCCATGCCCTCCAGCCAGGATAATGCCTTTCACTGTTCTGCTCCTCGTTTTTCGTAATTACTGGTAAGCCAGTTCTGATAATCTTGTTCCTTGAGAATGGCGCCAACCCATTCCTGGTTGTCCAAATACCACTCGGCGGTTTTTATCAGTCCGCGTTCCAGGGTGTGGTGAGGTGTCCAGCCGAGTTCTCGATTGATCTTGCCAATATTCATCGCGTAGCGGCGGTCGTGACCAGGGCGGTCAGTCACATGCCGGATCAAGGATTCATGAGGCACGTGTGGGGAATTTGGCTGGCACTCGTCCAGGATTTCGCAAAGAGTTTGTATTACGGAATAATTGGTGGGTTGATTGTCTCCGCCAATATTGTACGTCTCCCCAGGAACACCCTTATAGAGCACGGTCCAGATGGCTTCACAATGATCTTCAACATACAACCAATCGCGGATTTGTTGTCCGTCTCCATAAATGGGTAGAGAACGCCCCTGGAGTGCATTTAGGATGATGAGGGGGATAAGTTTTTCGGGAAACTGGTACGGGCCGTAATTGTTCGAGCAATTTGTGATGGTGATGGGCAATCCGTAAGTGTGCCCATAGGATCGTACCAGGTGGTCACTGGCTGCTTTTGAAGCCGCATAGGGGGAGTTCGGAGCATAGGGGGTGGTCTCTGAGAACGGAGGATCATCCGGTGCGAGGGACCCAAAGACTTCGTCGGTAGAAATGTGATGAAAGCGGGGGGTAACCGATGACGCCAGCGGCTCAAGTATTTTTTCGTTGATCCAGATCTGCCGGGCAGCATCCAGCAAGGTGAACGTGCCCACGATGTTGGTCTGGATGAATTGTTCGGGGCCGAGGATCGAACGATCTACGTGGGATTCAGCGGCGAAGTGCACGACGGTGTCGATCTGGTGTTCACGCATAAGCCCCTCGACCAGCGCACGGTCGCAGATGTCACCTTGAACAAACGTGTGGCGCGCCGGGTCTGGTAAATCCTGCAGGTTCTCTTGGCTGCCGGCGTAAGTCAAAGCGTCCAGATTGAATATGTGAATCCCCGGTTCAACCTGGAGCAGGTAGCGAACAAAATTGGAGCCAATAAAGCCAGCACCACCGGTAATCAAAACATTTTTCATATTAATTCCACTCGATTATTCAAATAAATCTGCCTGCTTTAATGGTGATCCATGAGCATCTTTTTCTGACAGGATTGGGGGGTGATCGGTGAGAAGTGGCCATTCGATCCCTAGATCGATATCATTCCACAATAGGGTTCGCTCCCATTTTGGGTTGTAGTAATCAGTTGTCCTATAAACTACTTCTGCCCAATCACTCAAGACATAGAAGCCATGGGCAAAGCCGATTGGGATCCAGACCTGGTATTTATTCTCTGCTGATAGGGTGAACCCCATCCATTGAGCAAAACTTGGTGAGTTACGGCGGAGATCTACTGCGACATCAAATATCTTGCCAGAGATAACTCGAACCAGTTTTCCCTGGGATTGGCGGATTTGGTAATGCAGTCCGCGTAATATTCCTTGACGTGATCCGGAGTGGTTGTCCTGAACAAAGTGATCCGTAATCCCGTTTGACGCGAACTCCTGGGTTCGATATGTTTCGAGAAAGAAACCGCGTTCATCACAAATAATTTGTGGCTCTATCAGAAAGACATCAGGGATGGAAGTGCGAATGAATTTCATTTCTTCTTATCAATGGTACGTTCGCCAATTGGGGCAATATCCGTTATTATACCTTCCCTGCTGGGGACGATCAATGGCGATAACCCGAGAATGTTGAAAAACAAAAATGAAGTTGACCTCAGAGTCAGTCTTTAATATGATCAAGCAATCCTGATGTCTGGAGCCTGAAATGGAAAAAGAGCGTATAAAGACTGGCAGTTACTCTTTCTTTGGCGATCACATATCCAATCAAATAGTTCCCCAGGAACATTTCCTGCGCAAACTTAATCAGATCATTTCCTGGGAGCGGTTCACTAAGAGTCTCATCAAGGTATACAAAGGTGGCAGGAGGTATGGATGCCCACCTCTTTGTGCGAGGATGGATCTGATTATTCATATTTGCTTATTATTCAATACCCTATTCCTGGGTTTTTCATCCATAAAATTTACCCAAGTGATTATGTTATACTTCGCTGCGTAATCAATCATTTTTAACAAATTGCTGCCTATTTCCTACATAAAAATTCGAAAATAGATAACCGCGTTATATAGGATAACAGGCTGCAGGGTTGCAAATTATGCACTCGTTGGGCGGCTAAACGACAAAGCTTTGCAGAAGGGACAAGACAATTAATGATGCCCCAATCTATCCCACATTCAGTAACGCTCAATACAACTGTCGAAGACAGAACTCGCGTTTGCCTTATTGAGCATTTCTCCACTTCCTATGGTGAGCGCGTCACCAGTTACGTTGAGACATTGCTCAGAACAGACCATTATATCGACAGATTTCAGTACTTATTGTCGATCGTCGGCTCTACTAACTTCCCACAAGCAGCCACCATACTCATTTCAGGTTGTGGGGCTGGCTCAGAAATGCTTGCGGCGCGCCAATTCGGCTTCGGGAAGATACACGGTGTTGAAGTCGACTGGTTTTGGGTAACACTATGCCAGGACCGTCTGAGTTACTTTCCTTCTATGTATCCGGTCTTGTATGATGGCGACTATCTCCCTTATGCGGATGAGCAATTCGAAGTGGTCGCCTCTGGTCACGTGATCGAACACACTTCCAATCCAAGTCTGTATCTGCGAGAAAGCATGCGGATTTTGATCCCTGGCGGCTACTTGGCATTGGAATTTCCTGGTCGCTACCATTATCGCGAATTACACACTCAACTCCCTTCTTTTGAATGGTTACCCCAGCTAGTTAGAAACGCCATTATCCGGGTGCTGTCAAGCGATCGTTCGCCTCTCAAGCCAGAAGCCAAGTCCCGCTATAGATCCATCATCACCACTAATCTCCAGCAGATCAGCATGACAGGGGTAAAGCGCATGTTGGAGAGATCAGGTTACCGTCATACCATCATTAACAGCAAGACAGTTGCGCCAGGCATCATCCGTTGTGTAATTCGAAAGGGTCAATCGGTTTAACCCGAGAATTTTGAAAAACAAAAATGAAGTTACCCTCAGAGTCAGTCTTTAATGTGATCGAGCAATCCTGATGTCTGGAGACTGAAATGGAAAAAGAGCGATATATAAAGACTGGCAGTGACTCTTTCTTTGGCGATCACATATACAATCAAATAGTTCCCCAGGAACATTTCCTACGCAAACTCAATCCGATCATTCGACATTGACCAAATTTAGTGAAGCCAAGCAAGGTCATGGATTCCAGCCGCTGCGAAGCGATGGACTTGATAGGTTTCCAGGAAGAATCCCCGCTCGTCGCTGAACATCTGAGGCTCGATCATGATTACGTCAGGGATATTGGAAGGTGTAAGTCTACACTTATTTTTCACAGGAGTAAATGTTCATATTCTGGCTATGATTGTAGTGATCGCCTGGAAATTGTTTAACGATCTGGCAGTTGTAGGCTGCGTATCCCTGTTCTAGTTTTGGAAAGGCTCCTTCTTGTAGGACAAGGTATGCAGGTTGAAATTCCTCTACAGCCCATATTGCTGCGTCGTCATAGGTCGTGTTCTCTGAAAGATACGCAGCGACATTGGGCTCTAACAAACCCGCAAAACCGAGTATCGAGCGTTGTGCATAGTAACCAATAACGCCGACTTCCAAAGTGCCTATTTTTGCGTCTACATTTGTATTAGATTGCAACCATTCGCCCACAGCGCGATATATATGGATACGACTGTCTACATATTGGCGTATACGGTTCAGGTCTCTGATCTGGAATACTGCGAGGACAGCGATCAGGATGAAAGTCAAAACGAGTGCAGTTGTCTTCATGTGAGTGGAACGGAAGATTTCTTGGTTATGCCTTAATACGAATCGCGTGGTGTATTGAGCGATGAGTACCATGCTCGCTGCACCAAGTCCAACACACGCAATAATGCCTGGAACGAGTGGGGCGTAATACCAGAAGTAACGACTCACGCCAAGTATTGAGTAGGATAAGAAATATAACGCAACCCAACCGAAGAAAAGCAGCCAGCGACGGAATATCTGCTCATGATAACTGCGCCAGACAAGATACCCGATACCAAAAATCACCAGCACAGCTTCGATGCGATAGTGTTGAGATCTTACGTATTGTATAACCATCGTTATGAAGCCATGTGCAAAGCGCTCGCTGATGGCCATCGATCCTTGCCCTTGCTTGGCAGCCAGAGTGACAGGGATTGGGGAGCCAAAATAACTCCAGGCGAAGATAAACCAGGGGATGGTGATTATAATGAACAGCAGCACAGCAGTCCAGGGGATTGGACGGCGTATGCGAATCAAGTAATCCAGCACTAAAATGGCAGGAACTAGGATGCCGTCCGGACGGGTTAATACAGCCAGAGCAGCAAATAATGCTGTCAGAGGATAAGAACCACGGGCGTAAAAAGAAAAGGCACCCAGGCAAAATGCCAAATATAGGGGTGTCTCCGAGCTCATGGTTGTCAGCATGAGCGGAAATGTAGGATATAGAAGTAAAGCTGCCCAACCAATAGCGGGTGCTTTCCATGTTTGGGCTATATCCCATAAGAAGACTGCTCCCAAGGCTAAACTAAGAGCACTGATCAGATTTGCCAACCTGGGTAAATTGTCCCAGATAGGGTAGAGGATAGCCAGCAGAATTGTAAATAGGGGAGTGGTGGTACTTAAGACCCGCTCACCAGGATTAAAGACAAATCCCACGCCATGGGCCAGGTTCTGTGCATAACGATAAGTGATGTATGGGTCATCGTAAGCCCAATTCGAGAACCAGGTATAGAGCAGCGCAGTTACGATGAAGATGTAGAGAAAAGGCCACCACCTTGACAGCAGCGCTGCTATGGGGTTGTTTTTTAAGTTTGTGAACATATGATTGGCGCGAGAATTGGGCGTTAATATTCCCACGTAACATGGAATTACCCATCATGTGCTTCAGGTGGTCCCCCGGCACATGATGGATTTATTCTAAAGAGTATAAATCGCTTGCTGAAATGGATTACTGATCACGATCATAATTTAGAGAAATCGCCGCAGTCGTACACGAATCGACATCGGCAGCCAGGCGTATAAGATAGGGCGGATTTTGGCTTTGAAATACAGCCAGGATAACCGGCTTCCACCTTCGCGCTCGTGGACGCGCAGCATTTCAGGCCAGCAGCGGCTGTCTTCAGCGACCGATTTGCCCGATCCGTGCAGCCTGAAATTAGCCCACAGATGTGGATGGTAATAGATGGGAGCCACCCGAGAGATTCGTACCCACAGGTCGTAATCCATGGCGAAGTAAAAGGTCGGGTCAAGTGGTCCCACTTGCCGCCATAGTTCGGCTCGAAAGAAAGCCGCCTGCTGTGGGATGTGCACGTAGCCCCGTCGTAAGCGCTTATTGTCCGTCTGTTGCGCGGGGAATTTTCCGATCACCTCTCCCGTTTCATCGATCAAGTTCGCATCTCCATAAACCATGCCGGCATCGGGATTGGCGTTGAGGAAATCGACCGCCCCGGACACGGCATCCGGCAGGTAGGTATCGTCAGAATTAATCCAGGCCAGAATTTCACCTTGAGCTCGGGCAAACCCCTTGTTGATTGCGTCGGTCTGACCAGCGTCTTCTTCAGATACCCAATAAGCAAGCTGGTTGGCGTATCGCTGAATGGTAGTCACGCTCCCGTCGTTCGAAGCGCCGTCGATGATGATGTATTCAATATACGGATAATCCTGCCGCAGGACGGATTGGATCGTATTTTCCAGGAATTGAGCCTGGTTGTATGAAGGGGTGATAATTGAAACCAGGGGCCGGTGCTCCATCGATTACTCCCAATCCTGCTCGCTGTAGTACAGCGTCGCCACATCGTTGGTTTGCTGCCGGATGCGCTTGATTTCGTCTGCAGACAGGCGATGTCTCCAATTGTCAATGTTTGCACGACTGTCTACGCGTGTGGCATGAACAGTCTGAATGGGTAATTCGCCTGGGTTTGCTGCGCTGCTGGATTCCAAGACAACCTGCTGCGCCTGCGGGGTGAATTCTAAGTCCAGGTTCGTGTAGATACAGCCATAGCCCCCCAAGGGATCCCGCGATAAATCTTCATGGCGTACCCATTGCAGGTCAGGGTCCGTCTCTCGATAGGCAGCAACGATGTGGTAAATCATGCGCCAAAGCAGGTTGCTTTGGTCTATGACATCATCGGGCGTCTTGAGCATGGCTTCCATCTCCCCCCGGAAAGGTTCCAGCCAATCGTGCATTAACAGGCGTTGAGTGAGCAAGTCTTGAAAATCAAACGACCAGTCCAGGCGTTTCAGGCTGCTGGCAAATGCCGCAGGGTGGCGGACAAGAACGATAACCTGGCAGCCGAGTCGTAGGGAGAACCACGGTATCGAGAAAACAGCGAAAGGATCTTTCAAAAGGGGGCGCTGATGGCGTAACCTGGCAAGCGCGAAGCTGCTCCAATCCCGACCCATACGCGCCGCATCTTTAGCCGATCTGAGAGACTTGATCTCCCTCCAGGTGTGATACTTGAAGTGGGTGGTTTCACGAAGTGCGGGAAGATATTGCTCTTCGTTTTTCTCACAAATATAGGTGTACCAATGTGTGACAGGGGCTCGCAATATGCCCGGTCGATGCAAAACATTGAGCGGCTCGCTGATATAAGCCACCTGGTCACTTGCTGAGAGCATTTTCCCAACCCAGGTAGTGCCGGAACGATGAGCGCCCGTCACCAGTATCGGTTGATCCTTATCGCTTATTTTGGTCAATTAACAGCTTTCCTGTTTGCGGATACGAACAAGAGTGGGAAACCTAATCCGGGTTCAAATTTATACCAGGCCAATTATGCAGCTGCGGGTTATCCGGCAAGACCGGCTGGAGACTGCGCCGTACGGAGGTAAGACGGTCATATCCATCCGCCAGACCGCCAGCACCCACCAGGCTGAGGGATGCATAAAGCATTCGGTGCCAGTGTTTGAGGGCATAGCTGGGTCTTTCACGAAGCGCCAGAGCGTATGCCCGCAGTGCATCTTGTGGCTGACCACCGTCCAGCAGGTAGCGGCCATTCAACCGGTGAGCACCGCCCAGGATTTGTGCCCTGTTTTTGTCAATCATCGGCGCCAGATCGGGCTGCGCTTGCATCCATTCCAGAAGGCGCATGGTCTCGCGGCCAAACCCGGAGGCCTGTGCCACGTTCTTGGCTGCTGGATGATGACGGGCAGCCGCCCAGGTCTGGGGTATATGCTGAATGGGAGCCAGCCGGGCCAAACGCACCCACAGATGGTGGTCCAGCATGTAGTGGTAGGATGGGTCCAGGAAGCCTGCTTCATTTAGAACACTTCGACGCATAAACACGGCCGGCTGACAGATGATGCGGAAGCTCATCAATTCGATCAATCCCCATGCACCAAAGGTGAGCCTGTTTAAGGGTTGCCCGTGGGTATTGATCGTGATCGCATCGCCAAAGACCATTCCAAGCTTTGGGTTGGATTCCAGAGCATCAGCGGCAGCGTTGACGGCGCCCGGTAAGTACAGGTCATCCGAGTTCAGCCAGGCAATCAATTCCCCGCTGGCGCGTTCGAATCCTTTATTGATCGCCTCCGCCTGACCAGAATCTGGCTCGGACACCCACCAGGCTAAATGATGTGCGTAGCGTTCGATGATCTCGATGCTGCCATCGGTAGAGCCGCCATCGACAACGATGTATTCAAGATCCGGACAACCTTGCTCGAGCACCGAGCGGATAGCTTGTTCCAGGTAAGGTGCCTGGTTGTAAGAAGGCGTGATAATTGAGATTAAGGGCATAGACGGGGTTAAAGGGGGTACCGGAATGGAAAGTTGGATGAAGAGACGATTAAGGGGATTTGATGGTTAAGGGCTCGTGGAAGGCTTTTCGAGCGGCTGAGTCAGGTCGAAGATCAGGTAGCCCGGACCTTCGGCGTAGATAGGATATCTCTCGTAGAGGGTCTCTTGTAAGACTGGCTGGTCGTTGAACTGTTTGAAAGCGGTGATCAGGAAATAGTTTTTTTCCTCGATGCGCTTGTTGAAATATTCGTTAAACTCTTTCTCGCTACCACGTAATTTGGCCAATTTAATTTCACCTCTTGGAGGCCAAAGAATTACTTTTCTCCAGCCGTAATACATTAAGCGGTAACCATAATCCTGTGTAAGTGCCAGGATCTTTCCATCTGATGGGAGCTGTTCACCGATTTCAGACCAGTAAGCCCGCTCGTGGCGATTGTCCTCACTGTATTGGGGGAGTATTGCGATCCAGGCTGTGTAGATGATCACACCTGTTGTTATGACTACTGCCAGTGCCTGCCACAATCTATTCTGCTTGGTGATGCTGCTTACGGTCATCTCGGCGATGGGTAAGATGGATAGGGCGATGATGGGTATAAGCTGCAAATGGTAGTAATTGTGTGTGTACATCTGGTATGGGAGGAAAAGCCCGTAGATAGCATAACCGACCCATATACCGAGCAGGAGAGCACGATTGCGCGGGCGGGCAATCAAAACCCCCAACAGCGCCAGTACAAGAACGGCCAATCCCATCAGGCTTTCCACCAGGCTGAACCAGCGTACGTATGTTTCTGGATTCAGGAGCAGGTGTGATAGGGAAACAGTCCAGGAGTTGAAGTATTCGGTAGCGCGATCACCTCTGGCTGAGTAAAAAATAGCTGCGGGGACGATCATCAGGAGTGCCATAACCCATACCTGGGGATTGAGCAGGATACGTTTGACAGCGCCAAGAAACCCGCTTCCTTGTTTTTTGGCAGAAGCGATTCGATTATGGGCTAATCCCAAAGTATAAATCACAATCGCTATGGCGGCGCCGGCGATGACATAGGCTGCAACTGCCTTGGTCAATACGGCAGCCCCGGAAAAAATTCCTGTCAGGATAACCCATTTCCAGGAGAGGGTCTCGGACCAGCGGTAAAGGGCGTACACAGCCAGTATGATCCACATGACCATCCCTGGATCAGGTTGGAAAGAACGGCTGGCCTGAACCCCAAAGGGCAAGAGCAGGTAGTAAGCCAATGCAGCCAGGGCTGCGACCCATATAACTGTGGATGAAGATGGTTTGGTTTCATCCTGTTGCGTGTTTGTGAGCATTCGACGGGACAGAGCGAAGAGGGCGATACCGCCAATCATCCAAAAGAGGATATTGTAAATTCTAGCCACCCATATCTGCTCACTCCCGATCAGGAGATAGGTGCGGGCAACGATGTTTTCTAAAATCGTAGGTTCGTATTGTCCGGTGGATAGCCAGAAGGAGACGGCCAGTTCTTTGGTTTCCGGATCCGGATCGGGAAGCATGTCGTAGTACATGCCGCGGGCGATGATGGCGCCGCGCAGCTGGCGTGTGGAATGGAAGTCCACCGGCTCATCGGTTAAATCATACAAGCGCACACCCAGACCAACGGCGAAGATCAGGAGTGTGGCGATCCAGAGGAAGATCGAAGTGCGTCGGGATCGACCTGATTGATTGCTGGTAGCTTCTGGTTTAGATACAGCTTGTGGTGAGGACGAATCTGGATTGTCAGTTGTTTCCATGAAATTATATCTTGGGGAGCAGTGTATTGATAGGCATAAGATTAGGGGAATATTCCAGCGGCTGGACTGCTGGATGATAATCGTTAGTTAAAAGAGTGATTCGTAATCGACCTTGGGGAATACAGTCAGCATACCCCCCACCGTGGCATCCAACACCTGGCGGCCATCGTGCGCATAGGCGTCACGTGCCATGCGGTACCCCTTTTCTGAGGTCGCAAGATCTGGCAGCTGCCAGCGGAAGCCTTTTCCGAAGTACTGGGCACTGAAGTGGTTGGGATCCTCCCCCTGCGAGGTTACGGTTGTGTTGGGTCTGCCTTCGGCACTGTAGCTGTGATCCACTCCGATCAGGATGACCTGCTCAAATCCGATGTGGTAAGCCAGTTGCAGCGCTACATAGGTGACGGTGGCGCCTTCCCACAGTCGTCCACGCGCATCGCCGGCGAATATCGGTCCCGAGTATGTGGTGTGCAAAAATACCGTATCGTCGGTGGGCTGGATCAAGTGCCGCGAACGCCAGGAGAGGAATTTAGGAATTGGCAGGCAGCGGATATCATCGGCGCACTGTTCGATCACCAGGCTGTTTACAGAGAGATAATAGGTTGTCGTAAAATCCAGCTCGCGGAACATCAGGTAGATGCGGTTCGTGCCGAAGGTGGATTCTCCTCGCAGCCTGGACAGGTCGGTCTTTTTTAGACTGGGACCGTTTCCGATGATGAAACAGCGCTGCCCGCGTTGAGAGTCTTTCATCTCAGCGAGCTGCTGGATGCTCGATCTCCGCAGGGGGTGAAAACTTGCCGCGGGCCACATCAATGCGCGCTGAATGGCGTAACATGTAGTACTGGCAGCACGCCAAACGGGATCGGGAGTTACATTTTTGATCGCTTCGCGGAAGGATGCCATACTATTCCGTGCTCAGGCGTGCTGTCGCACCACCGTCTATGATGAGAGCCTGCCCGGTCATAAAGGATGATTGTGTCTCGTCGGCCAGGAAGTAAATGGCTTGGGCGATTTCTTCAGGTTTACCAACTCGACCGCTGACTGTCTTGCGAGCCAGGTTATCCAGGCGCTCCATGATATCCTCACCTTCGACATGCCCCCTACTCAGCCCGGCGCGCAGCATGGGAGTGTCGACCGCCCCTGGTAAGATGGCGTTGGCGCGGATGTTGTCAGGTGCGAATTCGATGGCGATCGCACGCGTAAAAGCAAGCATACCGCCTTTACTGGCTGCATAGGCAGCGATGTTGGCCGATGTAGCGACTGCGTGTACGGATGATACGTTTATGATGGCGCCACCACCTGCGGCTTTGAACAGAGAGTGAGCCAGTTTAATGCCTAAGAAGACAGATCGAAGGTTGGAGGCCATAACAGCATCCCACTCTTCTACGCTGGTCTCTAATAGGGGTTTCGAGATCTGGAGCGCGGCGTTGTTCACCAGTGCGTCCAGATGGTCGGTGAAAGTGCGCGCCTGTGTAAAAATCAGTTCCAGGTTCTCGCCAATGGAGATGTCAGCCTGGATGAAGAGACCATCCTCGGGGAAGTTCTCCCCAAAAGGCGCTCGATCTACGCCGATCACGCGCCAGTTATTGTGAGCGAACAGGGAGACTGTGGCGCGACCGATCCCACCGGCTGCGCCGGTGATTAATACTGTTTTCGGGGATATGGGGGAGGGGGTAGAGGACATGATAAGATCCGTCAACTAGAAATCTGGCTGAATCCCTAGTCCGTCTATAAGGTTGCGGATGGTGTTCAGGTGGACACGCTCCCATGCAGCGGGGCTGGAGTTGGCGTTGTGCGGCGCCAGCATGACATTGTCCATTTTACGCAGCGGACTATCTTGGGGGAGCGGCTCTATTTCGTAGACGTCCAGTGCCGCTCCGGCGATGGTTCCCGATTGCAGGGCGTTAATCAGGGCCGGTTCGTCTACCACCGGACCACGGGCGATATTGATCAAGATAGCGGTGGGTTCCATCATCGCTAGCGTCCGTTCGTTGATCAAGTGGTAGCTGGTCGGATTTAAGTCGCAGTTGAGGCTCACAAAGTCAGACCTGACCAGCAGGTCTTCCAGGCTGGTCATTTCAAGATCGTTTTCCAGTACGAAATCCGGTGCAATCTGAACGATGTCGTTGCCAAGCAGCTGCATGCCAAATGGCCGGGCTCTGCGGACAACCGCTTTACCACAGTTTCCGATGCCGATGACTCCCAGGGTGCATTCGCTGAGGGATCGTCCTGGCAGCTTATCCCACCGTCCGTCTTTCATGTCCCTGTCCATCCAGGGTTGGCGGCGAGCGAATGCCAGGATATAGCCCATGGCGGTATCGGCAACGGGCATCGTAAAGGCGTTGGGTGTGTTGCGTACCTGGATCCCAAGTCGAGAGGCGGCTTCCGAGTCGATCGAGTCGATACCAGTACCCCACTTCGAGATGACCTTCAAGCGGGGTACGTTGGCTTCCAGTACTGCGGCAGTGTATATATCGTCGCCGCACACTGTTCCGTCGTATTGCCCCGCATAAACAAGGAGTTCTTCTTCCGTCAGTCGCTCATGTACGCGTGCGACGATCAGCTCCAGGTTGTGACGCTCGAAGATTGGGCGGAAGCGGTCCAAAAATGGGATGATATAAGGAGCTGAAAGGAGAACTTTTTGCATAAAATTATGGTGTAATTTTAAAGAGGTTGCAGGGAGTAAGGGGAGAGATTGCCTGAATTGCGGTGCGAAAATTCCTTATCCCTTATCCCCAATCCCTTGAGTCATTAAAACTTCGCAGATCTGGAAATCCAGTTTGTTATCAATGTCCCAGGCTTCAATAGGATCAATTTCGAACATGAGCGGGCGTTCAGCGAGCCTGTTTCGCCTGGAAATCAAAGTGTCGCGTTTGAAGATGTATACGCACGAGTTTTCTTCGTAAACCGGCGGCAGGTCCTGGGTCTGCAAGAGCACGGCCGGATTGTGGTTGATCGCCCTGCCCAGTTGGTCCCATAATCGCGTCTGCAAGCGCGTGACGGAGAAGAGCGAGTCGTAGGCCGGGTAGGCATCCAGCAGGGTCTGAACGGCTCGTGAGATCGTTTCAGGTTGCAGCATGGGGTTGGTGCTGTGGGTTTGCAGGTAGAAGTCAGCAGGAACCTGACCGGTGTCGTAAACCAAAATTTCGTTCATCGCCACGGTGTCACCCTTCAGGGAATCCGGACGCTCAAGGATCGTCACCTGGGGGAAATGCTTCTTAAGCCCATCCATAATATCCGGGCTGTCGGTGTCTACGACCACCTGGCTGATTTCCGGGCAGGATTGTAAGGTGTCGATGATATGGAAAAATAGCGGCTTGCCTGCCAGAGGCCGGTAGTTTTTACCCGGTACACGCTGGGAATGGTGCCGCATTGGGACAAGGGCGACAATTTTGCTCAAAGTTTCAATCCTAAGCTGACGCGTACTTTATAACGAACATCCGTGCACATGGCTACTGCTTGTTTTGCTATGGGCTTGTCGGCTGATTCACCCGGGTAACGAAATTCAACAGCAAACGCGTTTAGGGCTCGTAGTTGTGGCCGTATGAGTTCCCATGCTGGCTCGACCGGTAGTAATAAATCAAGCAAGGTTGACAGATCATGAGTCTTGCCAAAAGTGATATTTGCTTCTTGCAAACGCGCTTTAAGGTACTTTTCTGCGCATTGTTGGGCATGAAAACAAGACGCGTCGTAGTTTGGAGATTTACGAGCGCGCAACTCACGTTGAGCTGTTACATAATCGCCTTCAGCTTTTTTCACCCATTCAAGCGTAAGTTGCTTCATACATTACTTTACCTTGGGAGAGAATGTCACGTAAGAAAAAGTCACCCAATTCCAACCGCTCTTGTATTTCTTCGGGTTTACGGACTAACAGGTCTATCGGGAAATGTGGATCAGTTTGGTTCAATATTTCTGCTGCTTTCAAAGCATTGTTTCCTTCGAAGTGCAGAATTACGAGCACGTCGACATCAGAATCTGGTGAAGGAGTACCTGTGGCGTATGAGCCAAACAAAATTATTTTCTGAGGATGGAATTTTTGTACGATGCGGTTGCAAAATTTTATTATTCTTTTTTCATCAACCATGGCATGACTCCAGTAACTAATCACCGGTTTCTGTTTCATCATTATACCGGATTGGTTCGATGTCTCTGGTGGACGAATGCCCGGGAGTTTTTATGCTCTTTGGATAATAAAATGTCTTACGCAACTGCCAGGTGAGCGGGCCAGCTTCCCTGTAACCCCGGTAGGTTCCGCTAAACTGCATCCATCGGAACCAGAAGATGCTTGCAAGATTGTGCAGAAGAACCTGCTGGCGAGCCGCGTGCCACAGGTCACTGGCGATGTTACTGGTCGTCAGTCTCAGAAGATCCCATGAGCCGAAGTGCTCATTTGGAAAGATGCGTTTGAAGGCCATCGCTTCACGTCGGTAGCGGTTGTAGACGGCGCGCGGTGTTTCATTGTGCACGTGGATTACTTCTGCTTCTGCTGTGTATGATATCACGTGCCCCTGCTCAATGGCCCAATTAGCCCAGGCGAGATCTTCCAGACCGCTGAGTGTTTCATCGTAATGCTGCTCCTCCCATAAAGAGCGACGGATGGCAGCGTTGGCGTTGTTGCAAAAGGCGTGTTCCTGCCGGGGTTGGGATTGATCTGGGAACCAGCGTGTGAAGATCTGCTTTTCGGAGTATTTCGTGGTACGGTCGCCGCGCTGCTTGCCATAGCTCAAAGAAACTTCCTTATCAGCGAATGGGGCTGAAATCCGTTCCAACCAATCCGGGTACACCGGGTAGACGTGAGCGCTGGCGATGACAACCAGATCAGACTTCGATTGAGCGATGCCGAGATTTAGAGAACGCCCGAAGGTGAATTCGTCCGGTTGGATGTGAACGATGTGTACAGGGAAACGATCATTGTACTGGCGCGCGATCAAAATCGTGGCGTCAGTGGAACCCGAATCTACCAGGATTACTTCCACATCATTGATAGTCTGCTGGGCAATGCCTTCCAACAAGCGTGTAATGTGCTTCTCCTCGTTGTAAGCGCGGATCACCACCGAACAGGATTTCTGATTGGGGATCTTATTTTGGCTCATGACAATTGCATGATTTTTGTAATCTAAAAACCTCGCCCACCTGCCTACCATTCATTGTTTTTCTCATATCCCAGCCTGATCAATAAATCCCCTGCGATATCTTTGAACAGGACCTTGTGCTCTTCCGTAAATGCCGTACGCCATCCCCCTACCTTGCCGCTGCGGAAGGTGGGTGATTTTTGGGGATCGATGCTGTTATTCAAGATTTGGATGGCTGTCTCCCTGTCATAATTCGAACAAAGACCTTGCTGGACGGCGTGATCATATACGGCAGCGATGGTCTTTTCACGGCTGGTGATGAAATCTTCGAAGTGCAGCAGCAGAACCTGTGTTTGATCCAACCAGTCCATGTATGGCTCAAAGCGTTGGTAGATGTTGGGAAGGGCGGGTATTTCGGTGCTTTTGGATGTGTCCTCCTGCAGTCCAACTGCAGAAGGATCTAACCGACGCTGTGCGGTTTGTAGTTCACTTGTTGGGGATGCGAGTTTATTTGGAATGCCAAGTATTGAAGCGCTCAACCGCTCGTCAAAACTTTGCAGATTCTGAGTGTAATGTTGGTGATGGATATGGCGGGGCTCTAGTTCGCTCACATAATGTACGTGTGAGACGACCACGTCGCGCGGGTCGCGCAGGATAAAATACGGCGCGAAACCATCCTGACAAACGAAACTGACAACTTCAGGGAAAGCATGCACGTGACCATAAGCAATGTCGCCGGGTAACAGGCGCTCCAGGTCAACCAGGATTTCGCTTTCCGTACGGGAGCGCCCGCTGTCGCCCTCGAAGGTGACGATGGCGGGTAGACCACAGTCGACGGCGGGACCGATTTTGGTGAACCCGATCAACACCTGGGTAAGCAAATGGGTACCGCTTTTGGGGAAGGAGTTGGCGAAGAAGATTGGCACATCTGATAGGGTGAGACGTTTGAACCTCGCCATCTGGTTGAAGCGGCGAACTCTTCTTCTGACCAGCCGCAGGAGAATGCGTGATTGCTGATTTGTGATTGTTGAACGGGTCATTGGATTTTATCGATTGCCCAACTTTTATACCTGCTGCTCTGCTCCGTGACGTGCTGTGTTTGGTCGTAATCCCTGTCTGAGCTGCTGAATCTATTCCCTGCTACCAATGCTCATCTTTTTCATAGCCCATACGAATCAACAAATCTCCCGTCTCTTCTTTAAATACTTCTTTATTTAGCTCTGTAAAGTTCTCGCGCCAGTTTCCAGGCACCCCTTTGCGATATGTGCCGGACTTTTTGGGAGCGATTGCTTCGTTCAGGATACCAACGGCGGACGAACGCCTCAGACTGGGTGTGAAACCGTGTTCTTCGATGTAATCCAGCAAGCGTCCCAGTGTGATGTCACGCTCCAGGATCAATTCCTCGAAGCGCAGACAGAGTATGGCGGGCTGTTCCAACCAACCAAGATAGCCCTGGTATCGTTCTCGTACTGGCGTCAATTCCGAGCCCGGAACCTGGACCCCCCGGATGGCTGCGTTGATGCGTTCCTCCATGGAGCCCAGTTCTTCGGTGTAGTAGTTCCGCATCCAGTGACCGTCGTGTATCTGGGTGGCATAGAAAATATGCGACACGATCATATCGCGTGGGTCACGGTAGACGAAGACCGTAGCCCGACCCGTTTGGGTGAGTGCTGAGACGAACGGTTCGTGGCAGCCAATATAACCGTACCCGATATCGCCGGGCTGCATACGTTGGATATTGTCCAGTATGGCATTATCAGGCAACCTGCTATTATCTTCAGTGCGATTGACGGGCGGGAAACCCGGGTTTACGAATGGTCCCATGCGAGTGAGACCCTGCAGAACCTGGATAATCAGGTGTGAGCCAGACTTAGGCATGGCGTTACCCAGGACTGCCGGAGTACGCTGGAGTTCACTGCGCCCCCAGCGCAGAGCAGCCGATGCCCGGCGAGCCCGCCAGCGGCCAATTTTGAGCCAACGCTTGAAGGTGTAACGCGCGTTCATGTATTTATTTTCGCTCAGGGTTCGTGGATTGCGGAGTGCGGCTGAGAGATACCAGGTCTTTCTTCAGTAATAGTTCAACGACATCCCAGACAGCCTGAAAGGAAATGCCTAACTCAGCAGCGATGTCGGACACGGTGTGCTCACCGTCGCAGCGCTCCATGATCTCGAACAGGCGCCGGTGCCCTTCCGGATTATCTCGGTAATCAATCCAGATACCATAGCCGGAACAGAACACCTCACCTTTGAAGCGGTTAATCACATACTGGTCCCGTTCCCAAGCCTGGATAAGACCAAGCACGAGATTTTTGGAAGCCTCGAGTCGCTCCTGCGTTATGATCGATGGGGTGTCCAGGCTGGAGTGATATTCAGGATAAGGAGGTTGTCCCTTGTTCTTTGGGGCTGTCACCCTGGAAAGCGAGAGCATCGGAACGCGCACGCCGGGGGCGTTAAACTGGCGTTCGTCATTGTCTATAATACTGCGATAAGCGCTCGTGTATCCCTGAGAGTCAAGATTGTTAAATGCGCTGTTTAAGCAGCGGTCCACACGGCTGTTTGTAAGCAAGGTTCCTTGCAGTGCGTGGGGGGAGTCGTTGCCCAACATCTCAAGAAACAATCCGGCCACCATTTCAGGAATCAGGTCTTCATTGTGGCTGAGGAAAGCCACCGAGCCAATCGTCTCCGGCAGGATGAGCAAGCGATAAGTGTAATATAAGGGCGACCCTCCATTTTCTACCATGTTCAACAAAGCGCGGACCACATCTATTCCTACCACCACACCGGTCAGGTCATCGTTCGCCTGGGCAGGGTGGCACAGGTGCGCCACGAGCATGAAGATGTCTTTACTTTTCCCCGGAATAACCACCTCGCCCACTTTTAGAGTTCCTCGTTCGAAGCTTGAGCGTATCACCACCCGATAAGAGTCATCGGTCAGGGAGTCTCGTAATGATTGGGGTGCACAGAGCCCCCAATCCCGGTCGTAGTATTTGAAGACGAATGGAATCGCATCCGGCAGGCGCGGGTGCACGTGCAGGTGGTTGAACAGTTCCTGCCGGCTGACCACGCCTTCAAAAGGCAGTGAGTAGGAGACGACATGCAGTGGATGATCAGCGTAGTCGATCAATCTGCGACCGTCCAGTGTCTCCAGATACGCTTCTTGGCAGGTCCATTTCTCGGGCACGCGCCACGTCCAACAAGGTTCTCCTGTCGGGTACTCATGAATATTCATGGGTACATCATGCGCCAGGCGATTAAGTGCCTTGTCGTAGTCGTCGGAGATGATGTCGCGCTTTAGGAACCAGAGTTCGTTTATCAGGTCAAGCATAAAATTCGGGAGTTCAGCGTTTATCTGCGTCCTATTTATTGGTAACAAGTGACCAGGGATCGGTGGTAAGGAAGTGATCTACGGCATCAACGAAATCTTGAGCCCGGCATTGGGAGATGTGGCCGTAGTTGAGGGTTGTGGAGGACCATTGATCGCTCTCTTCTAAACGCGCTTGGACGGGTTTTAGATCGATGTGAGGTTCGATTTCCAGGTCACGCACATACATGCGGTAGGTGCGGGTAAACCATCCGGCCCCCATTTTTACTTCCCCCGTAAAATCTTTCCAATAACGGTAAGGAACTTGCGAACGTTGCTCGCTGTAATGCAGCAGGGAAATGGCGTTAATATTAGCGCCTAATAGAAGGATTTTAAAGTCCAGGTCGAGCATACGCTCAAATGCTGAGCCAGGACCAAATGCTGAGGGGGTATCACATGATGACAGATCATCGGCGTGATTTCCCATCACGACCAGGGACTGCATAGGGTGTGTGGTGCGTTTGGCTTCTGGCTGCTGGCGTACGTATTCGGAAAAAGCCCCCATCCCAGTAGAAGGCGTATTCTGGGGATCGTATTTTTCACCGCGTGCGAAAGCGAAGTTGAAGGTTGGGACAGCTATCGTACCCTCAGGACCGAGTACCGCGTGCAGGGCTTCCAGGTAAGTACCGACTCCTCCGATAGGACGCCCCAAGAATTGGATGGACGAGTGCACCAGGATACCGTCCCCAGATTGAATGCCGACGTCTTGCAGAGCAGTAACGATTTGATCTCGGGTGACCTCACGCATCATCTTCGATGTAATCTTCCCATAACAGGCGAGCTACGCGAAACTCCTGTTTAAACCCCATACGATTGAACAATTTCCAGCTCACCTCATTTTCTAATAGGACTTGAATTTCGATCGAATGAACTCTCTTTTCACGCAGCCACTCGAGCGCTATTCGCGATAGTTTTTCTCCGATACCCAATCGACGAGCCGAGGGAACGATCCACATATCGCTGAGCTCGCCAATCAGCGCGCCACCAAAGTACATAGGTACCCTCTTTATGCGACATAAGATGAAACCAACAACCTCTCCACCAATTTCGGCGATGTAAGCATTGCTATAGCGCCCTATTGTGCGCTGAAAAGAATCCAGCCACACCTGGCCGACGTTCTCGGGATGGGGAAGGCGATATCCCGTCTTGTAAAAGTGCGCGTTGAGTTTTGCGTACATATCCATAATGATCGGGTAATCCGCTTTTTTGACAGGGCGATATTGGATGGTTGGTTTCTGTTCCTCAACGTTCATTCGACGGCACTCCTGATGGGGGTTGGCCAATCTGATGGGTCCAGGCCGTATTGGGCAAGGAAAGCCAGCGCTACCCGTTCCAGGCCGAAGGCAACGCAGCCAGTGTGAACGGGCGAGCCGTCCGGTAAAGTGATATTCAGGTGCCTTCCAAAGAAGTCCTGGTGGTAGTTGTATGAACCAATCGCCAGGGTTGAATTTTTGTACGGCAGATTGGCACGGATCTCAAATTTTAACTGGAAGGCGCTTTGGAAGGCGGCTTGTTTACGAAATTCGCCGACAAAGAATGGATCGTTGGCAGTTTCAACACGGTAAGCCAAACCAATCTGCTCGAAGAAAGGCGCCATCCGCTGGCGAGCCAGTTCGCGGTTGTCCAGAACGTATTCTTTGGGGCCTACGAAGATCACTTCGCGCATGGTGAAATTCCACATCCGCTCTAATGATGCCAGGTTTATCGACTCGTAGCGGAAGCAATTGCCTACCGAAGTAACCGCCATCTTCCCACCCGGCAAAGGATGGTCCGCCAGAGCGAAATACAGGTGGTAACAAACGGCCGGGGAGAGCAAGGTGTGTATTTGGTCGAATGAGCCGGGGGGCGTGTTTAGACCGTGCTCGTCATACGCCGCCTGCTCGGCAAAGTGGTCGATGACGTCCAGGTCTTCGCGCAGGTGAGTCACAAAACTGAGGGAGTGTGGGAAAGCTCGGAAGTAATTGACCCGTTCGAGGTAGCTTGCCGGGATCAGCGTGGGGAAGCGATAGGGGGCAGCACCGAAAGAATCTGCCAGGGAGAGAAATTGCGCTTCAAAGAAATCAATCAGGCGAGTCACTGTGGGACCGAGAGTGAATACTCCGTTTGTTTCTTGGTGTACTTCACCAAGGGAAACCAACTCGGTCATGGGATCATCCGTGTATGGTGTTGGACGCTGCGTGTGGTCTTCCAGCACCTGCACTTTAGGTTTTACGCTACCCTTAACCATTGAGATCACAACCCTGTGGACTTTCTCCTCAATGTCTGCCTGGTGCGTCTGGTCGACTGGTTGACGCAATTGCAGGCAAATGGAGTCCCCGGTTGCGGACACTTCTCCCCTGGCGATCCACTCATCGACGTAGGCGAGCTTGGACTGTACCTCACCCACAAGATGAGGCGGGATTTCCAAAGGGGGTGTAATTTCCAGGCTGGTGTATTGCTCAAGACTAGACATGTCCATTATCCTTGAGATATTTGCGAATGGTAGAAGAGCTGGTCAATTCGGCGATGGTATCGGCGTTGATTTCCACATTAAATTCCGCCTCCAACATTATCATCACTTCCATGTGTCCCATCGAATCCCATTGCGGCAGATCTCCGAACTGTAGATCGGGAGTGACCTGCTCGGGAGGAACCTGCAAGGCTTCTACCAGCAGCGACTGGATGCGTTTATCTAGGGATGTGGGTTGGTTCATTTCCATTTTGAAAGTACCTCATATAAAAGTCCCATTTTATCCTGGTTTGACTTTGCACACGCCTACAGACTGGTATTGAGGATCCCACATTCCCCAGGGCATACCATTGTCACCGGATTGGAAATAGAACTTTGCCAGGTTATCTCGCAGCTCAGCGCACTCGTGCAGGTCTGTGAAAAGTTCATCGTAGCGGTCGCAGTTTGACGGGACGTCTTGTGAAAGGTGAAATAAGCGTCTTATGCTGGCGTCGGTGTAGCACCAACCGTGAGACGGCTCGTGAAACCAGTCTTGGTCACGGGCTGCGCCTAACGTGGCGAGCAGTGATCCTGCGGGTTTTAATACTCGCATCAGTTCTTCAACCACCAGTTCAAGTTCTGCAGGTTGGTTATGTTCCAGAGCAGAAACTGCGACAACAGCGTCCATGGAATTGTCGGCTATGTCCGCCAGGTTCAGTAAATCCTGGTTGTAGATAATTACATGTCCTGGAGAACGGCGCACTTCGACCATGCCGATCAGATCGCGCGTCTGGGATGAGAGCTTTGCACGTAATTTTGATTTACTGCGGAAATTTTCCACAAAGACCTGACCAGCTGGCAGCAGATCTTCCTGGCGTTTGCCGCGCACTCGGAAGCGCCTGCGGTAGCGAGGCGGGAGGTTCGCACGGCTCGTCCGATCTACACTGATTACCTGGGCGCCCTTGCTCGCCAGGTACCATTGGACAACACCTGTCCCGGCACCCGCATCCATGATGCATTTACCGTCAACCTGTCCCAGTTTGTTGATGATCCACACCAGGTCAAGCAGGTAATGCCAGCCAAAATCTAAACCGAGCGATCGAGCCATTCCTTTGAGTTCGCTTACCAGCTGCCGGTTACCCTCGAGCAAGGAAGTCGGCAATATTTCAATAATTTCTGGATGCGGATCCATGGATGGGTTGGCTTTTGAGTCGGGAATATTTACAGTCATGTTCTCTCGTTCATTAAGAATGGCTTACTCTTCATGATCCCATCGTATATGATGCGCATGGAGGTTGAATTGTTGTGTAATAATTTTTGCCATGAGAATGATCTGAACTTCACAAAGCCTTGCCGGGGAGTAGTCTCCAGGTAATCGTTTAATGGCAGCGAGGTAAGGTAAAGTTGGTAGTACAGGAAGCGGCGCGCATTGAACTGAAATTCAGGGGGTGGGGAAACATTTTCTGCGGCTAAAAACTCTTCGACCTGATCTCTAAATCCATCCTGTGATTCTGGGAAGTAAACGGTAGGAATTTGATTGTAACGAGCCTTTCCGCCGCATACCACGACCTTTCCGAGTAATGCTGCCTCCAGGCCGATGGAGGAATTGTACACGATCACGAATTTTGAGCGGTGGATCAATTCGTACGAACTGACGTATTCAAGGGGATTGATGAATATTGTATTGGATAAGGCGTCAACCTTATTTTGCATCACCCAATCTTGCACACTTTCGTTAGCCAGTTTTGCCGTACCAGAGCGCATCTCGTCTGGGTGGGCGCGAATGACGAACAGGGTCTCCGGATGGGAGCGGATGAGCTCCAGTACGAGATCCAACCACGCGAACATATGGGGAAAGATCACGTTTGCATGCACCTGGCTGGTGTCGTAAACTACGTTTGAGAATACGGGAACAACCTGTTCATATTGAGACGCTTTTTCTAAAAATGCTGTGTCCAGACCTCGCATCTCGGGCCAGAAGCGTATGCCTGCCATGGTGAACTTTCCCTGAAAACGATTCTCCAGGTATTCATCCAAACGTTCGTTTTGTTCGTCTGAAAGCTCAAAATCTATGGGGATGTGAATAGGGTAAGCGGTCGCCTGTCCATCGGTGAAGAAGGTGGAGAGATGCTGGAATCCCACCTCGTGTGTTATCGCGCGTATGCCCATCTCTTTTGTCACCCAGCGTGCGGTCGCCTCCGGATAGATGCTTCCGTTGAAGATGACCACAGCGGAAGGATGGGTCCGGTCAAGCTCACTGGCGAATTGCCTGGCGATAGAGTATGCAGATAGGATATAAGATCGCATCAGGTAGCGTGTCTTTTCGTCATCGGGTAGTGTATGGCGACGCAGAGCCCAACGAATCGATGGAAGAACCAGGCCGCCGAGCAAAATCGTTACGGGTTGTGATGCGAGAGGTTTTAAATATATGGGAAATTCGAAAGTGCTGAGTTCTTCCATATTTAGCGGTTCCAGGACGGCTGCTAACTCTGGATCTTCCTGATATTCAAACCAATGTACGTTAGCGTCGGTATACAGACGGCGAGACTGCGTGATACACGAGTCACAGGGAGGCGGTTTAGTGTAATCTTGCCGGTTGGTACCCAGCATGCAGTGTTTCATCCCTGCCTGGCACACGTAATGGATCACCGGCACACCTGCCAGTCGCAGGCTCCATGCGGTGAGGGAAGAAAAGGAAGCGTTGAGGCTGAGTCCTGTCAGGCGCGATGACGCGTTGAAGATGATCAGCGGTTGTGTCTCCGGGTCAGGTTCAGCATATTTCGCCACCTGATGAGCCAACCTGGATATGCGTATTTTATTTTGCCAGCCCGCGAGCCGCAGGCGAAAGCGTGTAGAGAGTTTTTTTATGTCGACCATTGGGGTGGGAGAATGCGTTAGAAATGAACTTTTCTATCCCACTAAATCCTATTCGTTTGCTGTAAAGTAGGCCTCCGAGAGACGCTGGATGGCGATGAGAAAACCTTCACCCTTCCGTTGGTGACCGCGCCAAATTTCAGGGATCATGGTGCCGTTGTATTCACCTAACACGCGGAAGAAATGCACCCAGTCGATCGTTCCCTCACCAATTTGGAGCCCTTCGCCGTCCAATCCCGCACCATCTGAAAGGTGCAGGTGCCGGATGTAAGGAAGCAATACGCCCAGTTGCTCGTAGAAGTCCACGTTAGCCCAGTTGCAATAAAGCTTGTGATGGGAAGTGTCGTAGCACATATTGGCGCCCATGTCAGTGATGAAATCTCTGATTTCGTACGCGTCCATAAAAGCGTTGGTGAGCCACTGCCCACCGAAGTACCATGGGTGAGGCGGCAGGTTTTCCAGCAACAGCTCTACCCCCGCGTCGTCCAGTGCCTCCACGGAGCGGCGCAGGTTCTCGTACAGGGCGCGTCGGTCGGAGATTTCATGATCCAGGCTCATAGCGCCGGGATGGACGATTACTTTAGGTGTACCTACAAAGTTAGGCGCTATCTTGCGAGTGAGGTCGATCGTTTTCTGCATCAATTCGATGGATGCATGGCGATGTCCCTCATCCATCGAACAGAGGTCGACAAGGCTGCGATCCCAGAATTCTGGAGCGTGGACAACAAGCTTGATGTCCATCTCCTCCCCAGGAAATTCCTCATCCAGATCACTGTCAGTGAAATGGAACTCTAACATGCGCGGTCGGTATTCTAGAAGATCTTCATAATCTCGGTAGCGCACGGTGAAACCGTATTCCATGGGCAGGATCTTGTCGACGTCGAGATTAATTTCTATACCCAGGTCTCGATCCAGGAATGGCTCATCTTCTTCGATGACGCGTTCTGCCGTGCGGCCGATCAGGTCGGGATAGCGTTGCGGGGAAATCCCCAAAGCGGGTCCTTTTACCGTCACCATTTCAGGAGTGATAGTTTCACCGGGCTCAATGTGTCGTGATGCGACCAGGCTCTTTCCGAGAACTTCACGGTTTAGGATCTCGCCGCGCGAGATGAACTTTTCCTGACCCGTGCCCAGGGCCACGCTTACCTGCCGGATATCGCGCACCATTTTAGCGAAGCCTTGCGGCTCCAGGCTGGAGGCATGGTCGGGGCCATCCATCGTGCGATCGAGTGTGATGTGGCGTTCAATAATGTTCGCACCCAGAGCAGAGGCCACGGTGGAGACAGCAATTCCGCGCTCGTGCCCCGAGTAACCAACAGGCACATCAAAACGCCTGAGCTGTTTCATGAACAGCAGGTTGATATCATCGAAAGCTGTTGGGTATGTGCTGTTGCAGTGCAGGAGTGCGAACTCGGCTTTACGCTCTTTCAAGAAATCTACGGTGGTCTCCACTTCATCCATGCTTGACATACCGGTGGAGAGGATGAGCGGTTTCCCTTTTTTGATCATGTGAGCCAATAGAGGCAGGTTTGTCAGGTCAGCAGAAGCGACCTTATAAGCTGGCACGCCCAATTCTTCGAGGAAGTCCGCACTATCTGTGTCAAAGGCTGAACCCATAAAAGTGACCCCCATTTTTTGACAGTGTTCTACAATTTGATAGTAGGCTTGATCTGTGAGTTCGACCTGCTGCAGGATGGGCAGCATGTAGCGCAGGGTTTTCTCCCCGGCGTTTGCATTCTCCAGGTATTTTTTCCCGTAAAGTTTATCTAAGCTGCGTTTCTGGAACTTAACCGCATCCACCCCCGCCTCGACGGCAACGTCAATCAACTTTAAAGCCAGGTCTGTAAAACCGTTGTGATTGACGCCAATTTCGGCGATGATGTATGTTGGGTGACCGTCGCCTATTGGCCGGTCGCCTATTTTAATTTCTGGCATAGTGCCTCCATATTTAGACATTCAATAAAGATAAGGGGATATGCAAACAGGCAGATTGTTAGACAGGTGGCGCAGCCGCAGAATGTTTAACTGTTTGCTTGCCTGTTTGTTTCCTTAATGGTCTTCTTTTATCTCAAAACCTAAATCTTTGAAAGTAATCTCCCCACTCTCCACCAGGCGTTCAGCACGTCGCCAATCATCTGGAGAGTCAATGTCAATCCATTCGCTGGGATCAATAATCAAGGGCAGCAATCGTTCCCCGGTCATAGAATTTTTCTCGATGATCGTGTCAGACCACACGGCATCAACGTATCCGGTCTGCCAATAGACTTCAGGCAGTGCCTGCCTGGGCATGTTGTAGGGTTCAGAGAATTCGGTATCGAGTAAAGGCTGTACGCAGCCATCTGGTCCGATGCGCCACATTTTAAATGGATTCTGGAAAGGGACGCAAACGGTACGTATGGCGTCGGCCTCGGGGTGTTCGAGCAGCGTGTAGACTGCCTGGTCGATGTGCCATAGACGGCGAAATGGCGAGGTGGGGCGTAACTGAACTATGATTTTCGGATGATAACCTTCTTGTTCAGCCAACCAGGCCAAAGCGTGTTGGAAAACGGGCAGGTCTGGTGTATCATCTTGGGCGAAGGATTCTGGTCGCAGGAAAGGGACTTCGGCGCCATAACGACGGGCTACATCCGCGATCTCTTCGTCATCGGTGGAGACGATAACACGCGTCACAGTTTCAGAAGCCAGCCCGGCGGCGATACTATAAACGATCAGAGGATGCCCGGCAAACGGGATTATATTTTTATGGGGAATACTTTTTGAGCCACCGCGGGCAGGTATAAGGGCCAGAACATCCATTATCTTTTTAGAAGATTGAGCTACCAGGTTGTCCATCCCCCATCGATCACGATGTTCGCACCGGTCATGTATGCCGAGGCATCAGAAGCCAGGAACAGCAGTGCGCCGTTCATCTCGTCTTTCTCAGCCATTCGCCCCAGAACAGTGCGCGCTGAGTAAGCTTCTACGAACGTTTCATCATGTCCGTTGTACACACCGCCAGGAGATAATGCGTTTACGCGAATATTTTTACCGGCGTAATAAGTCGCCAGGTAGCGTGTTAATCCCAGGATAGCCGATTTGGTTACCGGATAGTAGACTGGTTTATAGCGTGCAGATTTTTCCTGGCGTTGGTATATTCGCTGGTCAGGAGCCGCGAGACCGTAAATGGAAGAGAGGTTAATGATCGCTCCGCTGCCCTGGACTAACATTGGCTGAACAGCGGCCTGGCAGCAGAGAAATACCCCGGTCAAGTTTACCTCAAGCGCCTGGTTCCATAATTCAAGTGGGATAGATTCGAAAGCGCCGGACCCTGATTTGGATACCTCTTTTTGTAAATGCTCGGGATCAAATTTCGGGTCGAGGACGGCGCTGTTTACCAGGATATCCACTCGTCCATAAACATCCAGTGTTGTTGTAACCATCTGGCGAACTGAATCCAGCGAGGTGACGTCTGTGGGCACTGCCAGGGCGTCATACCCGGCATGTTTCAGTTCTTCAGCAAGAGACTGGGCTTTGTGGCTGCTGATATCCGCGAGAACCACACTGGCACCGGCTGCAGTAAGCGTCTTGCAGAACTCCTGGCCGAGTAAACCGGTACCCCCGGTTACGATGGCTACCCTATCTTGTAAGTCGAAAAGTTTAGAAGTTTCGGTCATTCTGGAGTTAGGTCTAGTTTTCTGCTGCCGGACGATCGTTTCCCCTATCGCCAGCTTCTCGTGAATTATTTCCGCCATCCGGCAAGATAAAGCCGCAGGACTCTAAATAATCAACTATGTTATGGGCGTTCTCCTCAGCCGTGGCATCGACGGTGTCGAGAGTGATCTCCGCATTCAGAGGTTCCTCGTAGGGATCATCTACGCCGGTAAATCCTGTGATCTGTCCGCGGCGTGCGCGTGCGTACAATCCTTTCACATCACGTTGTTCGCAAACATCGATCGGCGTGTCGACGAATACCTCGATGAAGTGTCTGTCCCCGACCATTTTACGGGCTTCGTTTCGACTCGCCCTGTAAGGACTGATAGCCGCACAAATTACGGAGCCTCCTTGGCGGGAAATCTCTCCGGCTACGAAGCCAATTCGCAAGATGTTTGTGTCACGATCTTCTGGTGAGAACCCCAAGCCTTTGGAAAGGTGGGTGCGAACTACGTCGCCGTCCAGGACGGTAACCTGTCTGCCGCGTTCGAGCAGCAGTGAAGTCAGTACCTCTGCAGTAGTGGATTTACCAGAACCACTGAGGCCGGTGAACCAGATGCAGAATCCCTGCTCGTGGCGCGGGGGGTACATCTCTTTCAGGATTTCGGCTGTCTCCAAACGGGTGAACCACTCGGGTAATGTTTTCCCCTTCGCTAAATAATCTTCACGCACCTGGGTTCCAGATATGGTGTAGGTGTTCGCGCCCTCAGGAATTTTATCCTGTTCTTCATAGCGGTCTTCGTCTACCAAATAGGAAAGCGCTTTGAATTCAATCGGTTGTACGCCGAGCTCATCCCCATATTGAGCGAGCATCATCTGGGCTTCATAAGGCCCATAGAAGGGTATCCCGCGGCTGTCATTTCCTGGTCCGGCATGGTCGCGACCGATGATGAAATAGTTTGCGCCGTAATTGCGTCGGATGATGGCGTGCCATAATGCCTCCCGTGGACCTGCCATGCGCATTGCGAGAGGCAGCAAACTGAGTACGGTCGAGCTTGTTTCGTAATAATTTTCGACCAGTGCTTTATATACGCGCACACGTGTGTAGTGATCCACATCGCCGGGCTTGGTCATGCCTACGACAGGATGGATCAGTAAACTGCCATCAACCTCCTCCGCGGCGCGCTTGGTCAGTTCCTCGTGGATGCGATGCATCGGGTTGCGGGTTTGGAACGCGACCACGTTTTCATTCCCCATACTTTCTAAGAGCGCACGAACTTGCGCAGGGGAGCGGCGTATCTCTTTGAAGTCGTGATTCTTTGGGAGGTCGATCACCTTCAATTCGCCCGTGACGTACACCTTGCCCCACTGCCCCATCTCGGAGATAAGTGGGTGCCGTGGATCGGTTGTACCCAGCACCAGGCGGGCTTCACGTTGGGGATCCCAATGATACACATCCTCGATCTGCATCACCGCGATGGTGTTGTTGCGAGCGTCGCTTAAGGTGATTTGTTCACCCCAGCTTGGCAGGCTGCTCTCATCCACGGGCAAGGTTATTGGGATTGGGAACAGAGTCCCATCAGAAAGGCGCATTTCGGTTAAAACGCGCTCGTAGTCATCTTTGCCCATGAAGCGATCCAACGGGGAAAAGGCTCCGGTTGCCAGGAGTTCCAGATCGCACACAGAACGGGCTGAGATTTGTATAGAAGGCAAGCGGTTGGAACGCTCGAGTAATTCTTGTCGTTCCTCTTCTTCAATGATGAGGTTTATTAATTTCCCTCCGTACGGGGATTTTATTGTTCCGTTTTTTGTCTTATCTGACATCTTTTAATAAGCTCCTGTTGTTATTATGAGACGGTATATCTCATGAATTCTTGATTGTGTACTGAAATTACACAAGAAAACCTACACAATCTAATTCTTCTAAGTTATCAAGGAGGGTGTTTTACGCTTTGAGTTCGTAATCCGGAACGCGTTTTGCACTGCCTCCAAACATCTATTACGAATTATCGCAGTATCTGCCATGCGAACTTCTATTGATACCGAAGCGGTTAAATTACTTGGTCGATGATCATCTCGCAGATTTCGCGGATTGCGCCATAACCGCCGGAATTTCTCAAAATTAAGTCGGCTTGCTGTAAAATCTCTGCTTGTGCGCTGGCTGTGGCTGCGCTGAAGCCGACGTTTTTCATACATTGTAGATCGTTCTTGTCATTACCTACATAAACAACGTGTCGGGGATCCAGGTTTCTTTCATTCAACCACCCTCGCAGAGCCTGCCACTTGTTTTCCAGCTCTTGAATACACTCAATGCCTAACTTATCTGCATGAGCCTGAACGGCTGGGTTGGTTTCGCTTGAAAGGATCAAGATGGGCAAGCTGGTCTTTTTCAATTGGGCGATCCCCGTACCGTCACTGCGATCGTATAAAAATCCTTCACCACCATCCGGAAAAATAATGACACGATTGTCTGTAAAAACACCATCAAAATTCATTATTAAAGCCTGTACGAGCTCGGGTAACTCGGGGGTTCTTTTCCTTGGCCGGTTCTGCTCTCGCAGGATGACCTCTGCGACCTTCAGATCAACTAGTTCATCGATATCCAGCCCACGTTCTATGGGCATCTCATACAGGGCAGTTTTTCCAAAGAAACGGTGACCGGAAGCTAAGAAACCAGGTACGTGCATGGCGTAAACAGCGCCAGTTTCGATGTATTGGGGTTCTCGCTCCTGGCGAAGTTGGCGAATGCGTTTGTCATGATTAATCCCGACCGCGTTTATATTCCCATCTTCATCTGTTTCGGTGCGCCAAAGAAAATAATAAGAGCGCGCTGCCGCAAAAGCGCTGTCGGCTTTCTCATCCAAGAGAGTCTGTACGGTACCGTCTATATCCAATGCCAGTGTGAGCGGCGCGGTGCACTGCAGGAACACGAGTAAATCAGGATTGTAACCATCTTCTTTTTTTAATGTTTCTAATACGTGCAATAGGGCGGCTTCAGACGAAGCTTGATCACCACTGATCTGAGTTGGTCGCCAGACGACCTCAGCGCCATACTGTTTTGAGACGGCTCCAATCTCGGGGTCGTCCGTGGAGACTACTACACGGTTCACGTAGCGAGCGAGCAGAGCCTGTTCGATGCTGTGTGCGACCAGGGGTCTGCCGTCCAACAGGTACAGGTTTTTACGCGGGATGCCCTTCGATCCGCCGCGGGCTGGGATAATTGCTAAACATTCCATCGGTTGTGAGTCAGTCTTTATGCGTGATTCCTTTTTGCAGATTGATAAGTTGACCATTCTTTGCAGACTGGTGAGCAGCCTGCGACAGACGCAAAGCCTGGACTCCATCATCCAAGCTGCAGACTGGATGGGTTTTCTGGTGGATTATGTCTATAAAGTGTTGCATCTCTGTAAGGAATAGGTCATTGCGTTCGAAATTCTGCGGAGCCGGGAAGTGCTCCCATTGGTTTACTCCGATTCGGTAAAGCAGAACCTGACCGTCGGCGTTATCCCAGCGGATTGTGCCTTGTGTACCCACTATTTCTAAGCGGTGGGCAGGCGGCTGTTGATTATAATCCAAATGCAGACTTCCTAGGATTTTGTTATCAAACGTTAAGCCGATTTCTGCTGTATCTTCCACGTCAAGTTCTAGATCGCTCGATGAGGCCGAGAAAGCCCACAGTGATTTAACATCACCCAGCAGCCAACGCAAGTAATCCAAAGGATGGGATAGGGTCAGGATAACGCCGCCGCCCAGCTCTCTCCTGGCGCTGTACCCTTGCTGGTAATCCTCCCAAGGGTGCCAACTGGGTAGGTGCTCACCCCAGTGTGCATGCACTGATAACGGACGGCCAATCGCTTCGGCTGATAACAGATCGGATACTTTCTGCAAACCTGGGTGAAAACGGAATTGGTATCCTACCAGGACCTGACAACCATTTCGTTCAACTGCAGACAGAAGAGCATCCACCCGATCCATCGTATGGGAGATCGGTTTTTCTAACAGGATGTGGACGCCTGCTTCGGCGGCTGGGATGGCTACGTCCAGGTGCAGCGAGGTCGGGTTGGAGATGATAACGGCGTCCGGCTTGTGTGCCAGCGCGCATGCCAGATCCGTTTCTACAGGAAAACCCGCCAGCTCACCATCATCCAGTGTGCTTTTATGGGTGCGGTAGAGCAGGATATCCCGCTCACCGAGAGCGAGTAAATTATTCAAATGTCGTCTTCCAATGGATCCAAGACCGGCGATCAGGAATTTCATACGGAATTATTTACACTTCTACTTGTCTACTTGTCTACTTGTCTACTTGTCTACTTGTCTACCAATCT
>Ga0209013_10000122_pt1 | contig 59490 bp, 51 predicted proteins | sample Cruoilmetagenom2_FD_187291 | JGI IMG/M metagenome (GOLD analysis project Ga0209013, IMG submission 187291) | Oil polluted marine microbial communities from Coal Oil Point, Santa Barbara, California, USA - Sample 2 (SPAdes) (version 2) | ecosystem: Environmental > Aquatic > Marine > Oil seeps ...
ATACAATTTCAAAACCAAAATCGTCAGCTGTTGCAGGATTAAATTTTATATGTGGAATGTCTTTTGTCATATTACCTACAACTCGTTATATGACGACTAATATAGTCTTTTATCCCAAACCCTCATGGGATAACGTTAGTTTTTCATTTTGTTTATCTAATGACTTCAAGCCCCGAACAACCTTATCCAAAGGACTCTCTATTAGCATCAAACTTTTTTTTGTTACATGTGTATAAAGCATAGTAGTTTCTGGACTAGAATGCCCCAATAATTCCTGTATATATCGCAAGTCAACACCAAACTCCAATAAATGAGTGGCATAACTATGTCGCAAGCTGTGTGGCGTAATCTTTTTCCTGATCCCCGCCAATTCACACGAACGTCTCAAAAAATTGCGTACACTTCCAGCTGTGTACTTCGTCCCCCTTTGTAAGCCTTCAACAAAATACTTTTCTGGCATATAAGTATTTAAATAATTATTTAATAAGGGTAAAAAATTCTCCGCCATTATTACGTATCTGTCCTTTCTGCCTTTGCCATTTTTTATTGCAATTTGACGCCTGTCAACATCCAGGTCACATAATTTTAGGTTGATCAGTTCGCCTATTCTTAAACCCGACGCATATATAATTGCCAAAATAGCACGATGTTTTAAATTTCTTGTACATCGCAATAAATCAATTACTTCTTCTTTAGACAATACAGTAGGTAAAAATCTACTTTTACTTGGCATATCCAAGCCTAAATTGTCAATATCACATTCTGGAGCAAAATATTTAAATTGCTTTATAGCACTTATAACCTGCCTGTGTGTACTAATTGAATATCTCCTCTCCACACAAAAATCCTCTATAAATAATTCTACATCTCTATTGCAAATTTTTGCTATAGTTTTGCCATTTAAATAATTGATAAAATCTAAGACATGTATATAATATGTTCTAACTGTACTCTCACTTAATCGTTTACCCCTCAAATACTTTACATAGTCTCTAAGAATATTTTTATCTGTTTTCGATAAGTTCAGTTGGCGAACGAATTTCCCCTTATTTTCATTTTTCTTAGGAAATGAAATTTTGTCATCAGTCAGCAACACTTCTTTTTTAAATATATCTGAAGTATCAATTATGGCTTTACCCTTAAAAACTTTGAAAATTGTTTTTAAATTTTCAGGATTGTTGGCTAAATAAAAGCCACATAGAGTTTGCGACCATCTACAGTTGATGGTTTTTAAAATAGAAATAAATTCCTGATTGTAAGTAAATTGAAGTAGAAAAATATTCTTTTTAACATGTCGTTTTTTTAAAATTGTAATCGTAGCCTTCATAATATTAAAATTTTTATTTCACCCATCCCGAGGTCTTTTGTTTGCTTAGATGGACAAGACGATACATGGTCATATAAGCAAAATACTTGTTTTTCTTTTTAATCGAACAAATTATAGATGAGTAAACATATAAATTATCTTTTTATAGAATTAAACAAAGTCTTAAAACAAATTAGTAGAGGGCAAAAAGTTATTTCAACGATTTGAAAGTTGTCATCAATTCTTCTTATTTTTACATTTATAATTTATACAAAAGAAAATGAAGTTACCAAAATTTTTACTTGGGGACAACACGGATTACCCTGATGATATTTTTATAATACATACAGAATACCCCCAGTTTCTTATTAATCTCATAAATGATGAGATAGAATGGTTGGATGATATTCAGGGAGATGAAGCTGAACTGGCCAATGAAGTTGCAGATATGATCGATCAGGCAAGTATTTTTTATGATAGAGAAGTGAAACGATACGGAGATTAAAAGTAATATTTCTGGAGTATAAGGAATAAAGGAGTTCTTGAATTTTAATTTCTTTACTTTGAACAGATCTTCATGAAAAAATAAAAAAGCCAGAATTATAATTCTGGCTTTTTTAACTAATCTAAATTATCTTGACTAGGTGAAAATGATCTGTGTTCTGTCACCATCACACATTTCATAAAATTCACCGATAGTGATAATAGAATCTACCTCATCATGTAAATCTTCTTTTTCCAATTTAAACATGTCAACCGCTAGTTTACAGGCAAATATTTCGCCACCACCTGCAGTGATCATTTCTAAAAATTCGTCTACCGGAGGCATATCCAATTCTTCCATTTGATTTCTCATCATTTTTGAAACACCAGCTTCCACACCAGGTAATCCACCTAGCATAGTAGGAAAAGGTAATCCACCAGGCATACGCATGGCAGGATTTCCTGTTGTTGCAGTATGGAGGCTCAACATATTTTTTTTAGTAATGCCGTCTAGGCCAAAAAATGTAAAAAATACTTTCGTTTCTATTCCTTCCATCACGGCTCCGTTAGCCATAACCAATGTAGCGTAAACATCTTCTAATGATCCTTTAGCGCAAATCATACATACCTTTTCTAAAGGCTTTTTTTCTTCTGAACCCATATTATAAATATTTAATTATTATGTTTAAATCAATTATACACAACTAGTTGGCTTAGGAATTCCAGCTATTTTTGATGAGAATTTTAAAGGCCCTTTTGGGAATAATTTGTACAATCCTTTAATATCCACAATTCCTGATTTACCTACTCCTCTAATGGTTAATGCTTCACCAGCTGTTGTTTTTTCACGTAAATAGTTGAGTACCTCAAAATGCTTATCAGTCAATTCAATATTTACATCTTTTGCAATTTCATTTGCTACATCTGCGTTCCATTGATCCATATCTTCTAGATATCCATCATCTGAAACGTTTACTTCTACTCCTGCGATTGTTTGTACTGCCATAATTTTCTTATTTATTTAGTTATTTAATTTTTTTCATTTATTGTTACGTCTTTCGAAACATTTTTCATAAACGTAATTCCGTAGCCAAGTGCTTTTTTCATTTCCGGGCTATTCATTTCTTTCATTACTCTCCATATAGAGTAAGACGGAACACTTTCGGTTTCCATACTATTAAATGCTTTAACGGCATTATGCATAGTTCCAAGAACTTCAGGTTGTGTCATATCTTTCACTATAGAAAGAATAGATACAATACTGTCTGCCAGCTCTCTCAGGTCTTGTGGTGAGAAACCTGCAACTACATTGTCCATTATAGGAACTACTTCCTTAAAGAATGCGAAGTAGCCTTTTTGCTCAAACGTATTCATTTGTTTAGTAAAGTCAATGATTACTTCGTTCGCAATAGGTCCTACTTCCTTACTTAAGTCGACCGCCATTTCCAGCGTATCCATCATCAGTTTTATGTTGCCTATATTTCTTAAAAAGGAAACTGCTAATCCTGTAAGTTCTGATGGATCAAGTTCTACCTGTCTCTTATCAAGTTCTTCAACTGTCGAGTCATAGGCATCTTTTCCTATGATCGTTAAATCACTAACCAAATCCTCCACAACATTTGAATTTAATTTTTGTTGGTGTACATAACCAAGTATTAAATCCAGTTTTTTGTCAAGAGCATCAATTTGCGATTGTATATTTTTATCTTCCATTGCTTGCAAATTAAGAGGTCACTCGTTTTTTCCCTGCCATTGTCATATCTGCCTCAATTGGCAATTCTTTTCCTTTCAATAATATATGCCAATAGATCCATCTGAATAAAATTTTACCATAATGATTCATTTTTGTATTTTTCAATAAACCAAACGGGCCTATTCCCGGTAATGGGAATGTACCAGGTAAAGGTTCCGTTTCATAATTAAAATCGATCAAAGCACCTTTTCCATATCCGGTTTCGATATAACAATTTGCATGTCCATCAAATGAAGCCGGTAATTTTCTCCCTTCCATAGCTGCTAATAAATTTTCCATTAAAATATCTGCTGCAAAATGAGCAACAGATCCAGCCTTTGAGGTTGGTATATTGGCAGCATCACCAATAACAAAAATATTTTCAAATGCATCTGATTGCAGTGTGTGCTTGTCTGTTTTAACATAGTTCATGTCATCTCCCAAACCACTTCTTTCAATCATGTCGCTCCCCATATTAACCGGAACAATAGTTAGAATATCGAAATCAATTTCCTGTTCGTCGAACGATATAATTTTTTTATTATCATTATCTACACTTTCCAGATAAAAATCAGGAACAACTTTAATGTTTTTTTCTTCTAAAAGATCTCCTAACATCTTTGAGGCTACAGGTTTGGTAAATGCGCCCGACATTAAGGTTACATAGCTAATATCAACTTTATCTCTCATGCCTCTCTCAGCAAAATAAGCTTCCGCCAAACAAACAAATTCTATCGGTGCAACCGGACATTTGTACGGTAATTCAGGAATACACATAACTAATTTCCCACCTTCCCAATCTTTAAATTTTTTGTGCAAGGCCACAGCTCCTTCTACGGTGTAAAAGTCAAAAATATCCTTATACCATAATTTGTCTTTTAATCCTGGAGTTTCCGATGGTCGTGTTGAGGTTCCGGTAGCAATGATCAGAAAATCATAGTTTATAATCTTTCCTCCTTCCAGATGTACTTTATTTTCTTCGCCAACGATTTTATCAATCGGGCTAAAAATTACGTTTACTCCTGGAGGGAAAAAGTCATATTTAGGTTTTGTAACATCTTGTTTATTGTAAATTCCAAATGGTATAAATAAAAAACCAGGTTGGTAATAATGTGTTTTAAACTGATCTACAATGGTTATTTCCCATTCTTCTTTATCTAATTCTTTGTGCAATTTGTTCAACATCATTGTTCCAGCCGTACCTGCACCGAGTATCAATAAATTTTTCATAATTTGTTTATTATTTTAGTTAGAAATTATACCGCAAAATTAAAAGATTAATGATTTGTAAAATGTGATTTAAATCATATTTATGTGACTAAAGTCACCATTTTCAGTAACTTATGTTACATATTATTAGGAATTATAAAGTTACAACATTCTCAATGCTAAAACAAAATAAATTCAATTTTTGGTTCATAATTTTGTGGTAATACAACGGATACAAAAATACGCGAAATAAATTAAGGCGGTAATAGTTAAACACCAAACTGATTTAAATGTTGGTTGAAGTGCTTGAAGAAAATAGTATTCCATTCTTTGGTGGTCAGTTTCCAGAAGCTCACGGATTCTTTATTTTCAAAATAATCCTTACAGAGTTTTTTCGTTTTATTGAGATAGTCCAGAGGACGTTCTTTTTCGAAATCAAAATTTTTTTCATTCAATGCAAGTGATTTATTATCTTAAAGATACATAATGGAGGGCAAATTATGATCTCGTAGATTAGGTATAAGGATTTAATTATGTAATATATTTTATGTTGTAAATTATAAATGTATTTTTAACCAAGAATTTTGTTTATACATGAGTGAAGAAATAGAAAAGAAAATTGACCAACTTCGTCAGGAATTAAGACAGCATAATTATAATTATTATGTCCTTGATAATGCAACAATTTCGGATTACGATTTTGACATCTTATTAAAGGAATTACAAAAACTAGAAGAGAAAAATCCTCATTATTTTGATGCTAATTCACCTACGCAAAGAGTAGGAGGAGAGATTACAAAGAATTTTGAAACGGTTAATCATAAAAGCCGAATGTATTCTTTGGATAATTCTTACACTATAGAAGATCTACAGGATTGGGAAAAACGCTTACAAAAAATATTAGGTGTAGAACAGGTTGAATTTACTTGTGAATTAAAATACGATGGTGCATCTATTAATCTAAGTTATGAAAAAGGAAAATTAATAAAGGCGGTAACGAGAGGGGATGGTATTCAGGGTGATGATGTAACAACCAATATAAAAACCATCAAGTCGATACCTTTGGTTTTGTCAGATTTATTTTTCGAAGCCTTTGAAATAAGAGGAGAAATTATATTACCATTGGATGGTTTTAATCAAATGAACCAGGAAAGGGTTGAAGCGGGAGAGGATCCCTACAGAAATCCACGAAATACAGCAAGTGGTAGTTTAAAGTTACAAGATAGTGCCGAAGTAGCAAAGCGCCCACTGGATTGTTTGTTATATCATATTGTCGCGGAGAGGCTACCATTTGAAACTCACTTTGAATCTTTAAGCAAGGCAAGACATGTGGGCTTTAAAGTTCCTGAAGCGATAGAGGTTTGTGAAAATTTAGAAGAGGTTGTAGCTTTTATTAATCATTGGGATAAGGCAAGACACAACCTGCCGTATGAAACGGATGGGGTAGTAGTGAAAGTTAATAATTTACACCAACAAGATGAGTTGGGTTATACAGCAAAATCACCTCGATGGGCTATTGCTTATAAGTTTAAAGCGGAACAAGAAATTACGGTATTAAATAGTATTTCCTATCAGGTTGGGCGTACGGGTGCGATAACTCCGGTAGCAAATCTGGAACCGGTTTTATTAGCTGGAACTATTGTTAAAAGAGCTTCTTTGCATAATGCAGATCAAATTGAAAAATTAGATATACGGGTTGAAGATACTGTTTTTGTTGAAAAAGGAGGAGAGATTATTCCAAAGGTTGTAGGTGTAGATATGAGCAAACGACCTGCCCATTCGGTGCCTACTGAGTATATTACACATTGCCCGGATTGTGAGACGCTTTTAGTAAGAGAGGAAGGAGATGCCAAGCATTATTGCCCTAACGAATTTGGTTGTCCAACACAAATTACAGGGAGGATTCAACATTTTATTAGTAGAAAAGCAATGGATATAGATGGGCTGGGTGCTGAGACGGTGGAGCTTTTGTTTAAAGAAAAACTTATATATAATTATGCTGATCTTTATGATTTAAGAGAAGAACAAATTATTCCTTTGGAAAGAATGGCGGAAAAGTCAGCGAAAAATATGATTGCCGGAATAACGAAATCAAAAGAAATCCCTTTTGAAAAAGTATTGTTTGCACTTGGTATTCGATTTGTAGGAGAAACGGTAGCAAAAAAATTAGCAAGGCATTATAAATCGATGGATAATATTATCAATGCAGGTTTTGAAGACTTGGTGAGTGTTGATGAAATTGGGGACAGGATTGCCCAGAGTATTGTGGACTTTTCAAATGATCCCGGAAATATTCAATTGCTAGAGAGGTTAAAGGGCCATGGGCTCCAATTGAAAGTATCACCCGAGTCACAAGAAAATCAGACAAATAAATTGTTGGGAAAAGTTTTTGTGGTCTCTGGAGTATTTGAGTTAATGAGTCGTAATGAATTGAAGAAATCCATAGAAGATAATGGTGGTAAGGTATCGAGTTCTATATCAAAAAAAACAAGTTATATTATAGCAGGTGAAAACATGGGACCTAGTAAACGTACTAAAGCAGAGGCGCTTCAAATTCAACTGATCTCAGAACTGGAATATATTGAAATGTTGAAATAGTCTTATTCACAGCATGAGGTCTGACATTAATAGAAATAATGACATCGCAGATTTTAACAAACTGATATTTTTATTGATTGATTTTTTTAACTTCATTATAAAACCAAATTCTAAGGCATACTAATTAAAAAATAAAGAAAGTTCTAAAAGTCCAGAAGCTTAATTCTATTACGGGTAGAATAAATCTTACCATCTTGATGTAATTGTTTCAATAACCTGGTAACCACCACTCTGGAAGTATTTAGGTCATCGGCAATTTCCTGATGTGTAATTGTGAGATCAACATCTCTGGTTATCTTAGCTTTATCCGTAAGATATTTAAACACTCTTTGATACATGTTCATAAATGCCAAACTATCTATAGACTCGACCATCTCAATCAATCTAAAGTGATAACTGTCAATTATAAAGAAGCGCCAGGATTTAAATCGAACGAGCCAATCATCAATTTTTTCCACAGGTAAGAAAATGGCCTCTGTGTCTTTTTCAACAACGCCCTTAAAAATACTTTTTTTTCTATTGATACAATTTACAAATGAGATTGCACAGGTATCTCCTCTTTCTAAAAAGTAAAGTACAAGCTCATCTCCTTCCTTTTCCTTTCGTATAATTTTAACTACACCACTTAAAATCAACGGTATATGAGTCATATCCTCTCCAATATCGATCATATGATTACCGCTTTTGATCTTATCGATAAAGCCGACCTTTATAATTTCATTGATAAGTTCTTCTTCAAAAATATTTGAATAATAGTCGTTTAATTTCTCCCTTAAAATTATTTCTTGTGTATTCACTTTTATGTTTATAGAAAATAAATACAAATGTACTAAATAAGAACCAAAAAAACTCCTGAACTTAGGTTAAGGAGTTTTTTATTTGAACAAAAGAAATTAAACTGAATAATGTTTTAATTAAAATTTATACTGAATTTGGGCTATAAATTTGTCATTATCAATATTGATATAGGTTTCTATATTGGCCTGATAATTTAACTGTACTCTGACTTTTTCATTGAAAAAGTAATTTAATCCAATGGTCATCCTTTCCTGATATCCGATATCTTTTATATCCAAGTCCTGATCAAAGTACTCGTACTTGAATACAGGCTGAAGATTTAATTTTGTATCATACCAGATCATTCCATAGGCCCCATCTCTTCTTTTCCCAAGTAGCATTGGTTCAGAGCCACAACCTCCACCGGCGGCACGATTATAATCTCCCTCGTCATATATATATTCACCTTGGATATGTAAATTATTGAAAGTTAGCAATATATCACCTCCAACGGTAGTCCTGGTATTTACGAAACCCTCAGATGGAGGTTGGTCATAATTTGGATATCCATATCTAAAACTAGCTCCAATAGACATAAAATCTGCTATTTTATAGGTAGCTCTCGCAACAATATCTTTTTTGTTGTTGTTATCTACTGTATTTAACCCTCTACCGTTCATTAGAGCTGCAGCATAAGTAAATTTTGTATATTTATTGCCACCTAGTACCATCAAACCATAATCCCTTTGAGGGGACACCAACTGATCAGAAACTATAGCTCTGTCAATCGTTGTTAAGGCATAACATGCCGTACTAACTTCCCTACCAAAAGGTTGTTTGAAGGAACCAATAGCAATTCTTGCCCAATTATACTTTTCCCAGGCAACAAAGGCGTCCATCAAATAAGCACTTCCTACACCTCCAATAAATGGACTGGCTTCCAACATAAAGTAGTACGTAAAATCTTTAAATACTTTTCCTCTAACTCCAATTCGAGCCCTTCTGAATCCAAAAGTGCTTTCAGCAGGATCGGAGAAGGTATAATGGTATTCTGGCTGTATATAGCCAAAGATTATTACTTTAGGCGCATTTATGGAATCGTTATCCGTTGTGGGATCCCCGGTTTCGCAGCCCTGAGAAAACAGGTTATTTGCTTGAAATATAAAAACAAGAACAAACAATAATAATATTTTATTTTTCATTTTAACTGATTTTAAATTGTTCTATTGAACAAGGGGTAAATTTTTAGGAACAGAAGAGCCTACTCCCCATTGATTTGTTGTCCATGCACTATTGGAATGATACATTCCATTCGTTCCAAATGTTAAACTATATGCATCATAACCTAAAACTTGTAACCAAGCAGTTAGTACGGCCGACGTTTGACCGGTATAACAATAGGAAGCCATTTGTGCAGATGCGTCAGAATCAAGTGCTTTATAACCATCAGTTGCAAGAAATAGATCATCTTTGATACGATAGGCGTTAGAAATATGTCCAAAAGCAGAGTAATCGGTCTCAGAAAAATAATTATTCACAAAATAATTACCCGGAGAAGCCAATACTTCTCCATTAGAAACAGTTTGAAATCCTTTGACAACTATCTCTTCAACTCTTTGTTGTAAAATTTCGCCTCCATCCTGTGAAATACTTTGAATGGTAGGATCGTTGTACACATTATTAGCAGGTGGACTTGAATACGTCCAGTTTGCATTGCCAACAGCAGGATCACCTATATTGCTATTCCATGATCCGGCGGTATCAGGATTCCATCCAGACATACCCCATTTTAGTGCCTGGGCATCAGGATAACCATATAAACGCAATAGAGAAGTTGCGTAACAAGCTGTTTGCCCGGAATAGCAGACCACTAGAATTTGTTTATTAGCACTTGCCGCTTCTGTTAAAATATCACTAAAAGCAACATTTTTTGCGCCTTCAATATGCCCGGCAGCAAAGGCATCGCCGCTTCTAATGTCGAGTATGTAATACTTAGCCAAAAATGCAGCCAGATCAGCCTCTGCAGGGGCGCCGGTGACAAATTTAATTGTACCACCCGGACCCGAAAGAATATTATTTATATCTAACTCGTTTGCTATCATATAATTTTTCATAAGTGTAAAAGCCGGTGTTGCTATTGGATTTTCAGGATTAAGATCTTCTCCCCGATCGCAAGAGCTTAGGAATAATGCCGGCACTAATAAAAACCCTATTAATAAAAACTTTAATTTTTTCATGATTTTAATTTTAATATTTGTTTATTATTTAATTTAATTGTGTTATTCTACTACTGGAAACATGTTGATTTCTTTGGTTCCAAAGGCATCCCATTTTTTTTCTTTTAATATTTTATGCATAAAACTGTTGGCACCATAACCCAGATTTCCTATGTCATATCCCAATATATTAAGGTAGGCAACCACATAAGCAGTGTTTTGACCCGTTGATCCATAAAGAACTATTTTTTTGTCTGTAGGAAGTGTTAATAGATCTGCAGAGGATGACATGGAAGTTTGTGGCTCATATTGAACGGCACCAGGTATATGACCATTGTTATATTTATCACCATCCCAATAATTTACAACATAGTATTGATCTAAATTTTCAAATACGTCTGTGGATTTTATTATATAGTCACTATACGGTGTGGCAAATGCTTTTTCCAATCTTGATCTTAGAATTTCCTTTGCATCCGTTTTACCGGTATTTAAAACTGGAAGTGTTCCCTGACCCGGTTTAGAATTAACCTTTGTTTCCAGCTTGTCTGCAAATTTGTTCTTTGTGTTCTTGGACCAGGAATTCTCGGCAAAATCTACTCTCCATGAGCTCATTCCCCACTTCATACTATAGGTATTGTCATATCCTGCCAGTCTTAACAGGCTGGTGAAGTATGCAGCAGATTGTCCGGAATAACAGATCAAAATTATTTTGTCAAAATCACCAGGGCTTATTTTAGTTTCAAAATAGTTAAGCAAATCTGTAGATTTAACATTATTCGCAACCTTGATATGTCCATACTCGAACCAGGTATAACTCCTTATATCAATAAGATGATATTTAGGATTTTTAAGATTTTTTTTAACTTCAGCTGCAGGAATCAATAGTTGTACATCTGTGTTTATGTACGTGTCATTTTCCTCCAGATAGTTCAATAAAGTTTCCACCTCATTTGGAGGTAGTGAAGTTTTATTGGTAACTTCTTTTAAATTTGTAAAACTGCTTAAAATTGCGGACGTAGAAATTAACAGCGCAATTATGTAAATAGGTAACCTTTTCATAATATAATTATTTAAAATTCAATGATTTGTAATGTAATTTATTGAAATAAAAGTATATTAGATAGGAATCTATTTTTATGACTTTTGTCAGTTTGCTACAATAAATAATAATTATAATCAGTCGTATTTGTTACATAAAAGTGTAACCAAAGTAACATTGTAGAGGTTTAAAAAATATTAGATATATTTTTGAGAAATAAAATTTAAAATACAGATTATCAGTATCTTAAAATCGATTTTAATAAAACTAAATTTTAAGTATTTTTTAAAAACATCAATTATTGTTAGGAGTAAATAAATTGGAAGAATTTATTTTCTTAAAAGTCCCTATGCAATAAAAAAGGAGAATAAATTTTTGAGAAATTAGAGTAAAAATTCTGCGTATTTTACAAATTAGTCACTTTAATTTTTTGCCGTCCTAATTCTATTTTATGTAGTTTTTCCAGAGTTTTTAGTAGTCTTGAAATTACAACTCTTGAAGTATGTAAGTCGTGAGCTATTTCCTGATGTGAAATGTTCAGCTGTCTACTTCTCATGATTTTGACTTTATCTTCGAGATATTGGATGAGCCTTTCATCTAATTTCATAAAAGTTAAGCTCTCTATGGTCCGCGCCATTTCAATAAGTCTGTTATGATAACTGTCTATAATGAACTTGCGAAAAGATTTATATTTTACTAACCATTCTTCTATTTTAGCTGTGGGAATCATAATATACTCCGTATTTCTTTCAGCAATTCCCCGAAATAAACTTTTCTTTAAATTGATACAATTCACAAAGGAAATTGCGCAGGTGTCGCCACGTTCTAGAAAGTAGAGTAAAATTTCTTCTCCATTGTGATCTTCTCTAATTATTTTTACCGCACCTTGTAAAATAAGGGGAATGTAGTTAAGCTTATCTCCAATATCTATCAGAAATTCACCTTTATTTATATTTTTGTAAACTCCAATTTCTAAAATTTCATCATATAGCTCCTTTTCAAATATTGGTGCAAAACATTTATGAAACTTTTCTTGTTTAGTCTTGGTTCTGTTTTCCATGATGGTAAGTTCTTTTGTTAGTTAATTTACTGGAATACCATTTACATTTGTAACGGTTTAGAAACCTTTTTCTTTAGCAACCTCCTTCTGGCAATCTTTTTTTCTTTTTTTGTACAGGAACCACTTTCTTCTTTGGTTTCTCTTTTATTGTACTCTCTGATTTATCACTTTTAGCAGATTCCATTACTTGTGCAAAATTCACATTCGGCCTTTCCAGGGGAGCATTTTTAATTTGAAATGTTTTATCAATATATTCTGTTTCAATACAAAGTATTTTGACATTGTCATATCCCATTTGATAGAGTAACATCCAACCGGCATTTGCATTATCGGGATCTTTTCCATACAAAATGATCGATTGGCCCTTTGCATTTATATTGTCTAGAAATTCTATACTGCTATCTGTAAAAATATCATGTGAAGTTATATTTACAGCGTCTTTCATATGGCCTTTTGCGTATTCAAAATTAGATCGAATATCAATTAATGCATACTGAGATGAATCTAATGTATCCAAATCATTTATAGAGATTATGTAATCTTTTTTGATGATTTTCTCCAAAGTACTGGCAGTATTTTTTTTAAAAACATGCTTGGGTCTTTTAAATGTTAAAAAGCCTATTAAAATAACAAGTAAAAATATAACTGCAGATATTGAAATTCGTTTGGTTCTTTCTAATTCTTTCATGATTTACATTAATTATATGACAAGTTTTAAGTTTGGATAATTCTAACAACCACCTTCAGGTAATCTCTTTTTCTTTTTAGGAGCTGTGATTACTTTCTTTTTTGGTTTTGGTTTCTCTTCATCTATCGTTTCAATTACACCCACACCAAAATACATTCCCGCAGCTTTTCTGAATGAATACAATTCAAAGGCTTCTCTCGGCATGGTTTCATCAGGATATTTGGGATCAATGATCGTATTGAACCATTCATTTAGACCTCCTTCTAAAACATAAAGATTTTTGTAACCTAGTCTGTTACCTAACATCCATACTTCATCAGCGTAAAAATTGTCATTGGAAAAAAGAATGACATCGTAAACGTCCTGGTCTAAATAACTGTTTAATTCTTCATCAAAAAAGTCTTTCAGTTGAATATTTACAGCTTTTGGCAATGAAAATTCATTGAACTCCTTTTCCGGTCTTGTATCAATAAGCAAGATCGTAGGATCTTGATTTATAATTCGGTCTGCCAACAGATCGGTACTTATGTATCTTTCTGTACTGATTGCATTTATAACAAATAATTCAGGATTAATTCCTTCATTTTTTTTGTATTTAGGCAATAAAACCAAACCTAAAGCCAAAAGAAAAAGAATAGCAGCTAATAATACGTATCTTGTTTTTACAAGAAACTTCTTTGATTTATAACTTTTTGACATAATTTCAATTATTTAATAGAAAACTTTTTTAACCTTAGATCTTACCCAATCTGAAAATGCAAAGGCAGTAAGGGCAACAACTGTTATGATGAGAATTATCCAATAAGGTGACATACCTAAAGAATCCACTAATGTAATATGCCCCAGATTGGAGCTTTCAAAAAATGGTTCCAGGACGGCAAATGATTCAGAAAAGATAAATATTCCTATCATCAGTCCAACAGTAAATGCCATACCATCTATTTTGCCGATTGCCACTGCACATAAACTTGTGCCCGGACAAAATCCTCCGGATAAAAATCCAACGCCCATGATCATTCCGCCAATGACAGCTGCCCATAAATAAGTAGGTTGCACATAAAGTTGAGAAATATCGACGAAGTTTAAATAATCCATGTAATACAAGCCAATAACAGATACAACTGCTGCTGTAAAGAATACTTTTAAAACAGCGAAATCATAACCATAAAAAACACCTGCTAATTTTCTGGATGATGAAAAGCCCGTTGCTTCCATAATATATCCAAAAGCAATTCCAATTAAAATTGCAATAACGAAATTCCATTCTACCGGAATTATACCATTTGGAATTAAAGGTCCCATAATTTTATCTTTTTTAATTAATTAAATCCAGTTTTTTCTAAAGAAATATGCTACGGCGTAACCTGTACCAAATATGGCAATCATGGTAATAAATCCTGCTGTTGCTAATACTGCCATTCCACTGAGGGCCGCACCACTGGTACAACCTCTGGCTATTTGTGCGCCCAGACCAAATAATAGCCCTCCTGTTAAAGCAAATATCAGTCTCCTTCTACTCGTAATCTTTGGAGAATGCTGTACTTTTAGTTTTAATCGACCGGTTAAGGCTCCCGATAAAAATGCACCCAATAATACACCAAGAGCCTCAAAAACAAGCCAATTGTTCATAGGAGATTTTCCTTCTTTTATAAATTTGGAGTAATACATATTATTTTCGGCATGCGTTGGAGCTATAGTATGTACCACGGTTACTACACCGCTTTTTAAAGCACCGCTGGCACCTAGTCCTCTACCGGTAATATAGAACGTCGCGATTATTAATAATCCCAATAAAAACCCTCCAAAATATGGGTTCCAATAGACATGTCTGTTTGCGTGTTTTTTATCTTTCATGTGTTTGTTCTTATTATTTTTTTATTGTCACACGGAACTCGCGAATAATCATTTTCCTTTTGCCAAAAAACTTTATCACGCTCGTTTCATCTTAATTTTTTTAATATAGATACCTTGTTATCTGGCCCGCTTCAACCATGACCATTCTAAAGATCAATCCTCCCATTAAAACTAACAACGCAGGGATAATAACCGGAACTTTGTAGCCCATCAATTCTACTCCCTCTAATAATGCAGGGAATATCAAACCAAGGATCACAACGAATACAAAGAACATTACCGTAAACTCACCACCTACCAGCAGATCAAGTGCTTCTAATTGTACAGCAGATCCTGCGTACATACTCATAAGGAAATGAACGATCAAGGCCAGTTCAAGAGCGATAAGCGCAAGATCTATTTTGCTTAAGAGCCTTCTTTCATAATGACTTTTTGAAAATAATATTATAGCCGCTGCACCTGTTGATAAACCCGAAGCTAAAAATAAAGGTCCTAAAATGGAGGTATTCCATAAGGGACGAGCATTAAATGCCGATAGTAATATACCTGTATATATTCCTAAAATAACCGATAAAGGTAACAGGATCATTGCCAATGTTCTTCTGTTTTCTATCAAATAGGCTTGGAAATTTTTAAGAAAATCAAATTTCCAATCCCATTTTGGAAACATTTCTGTAGAATAGCTAAACACCCATAGAAAGGATAATATGCTAACCAGTAGTAAGACCCATGCACCCCATGACATTGGAGATTCGATTCTTACGGTCATATACAATTGCCATACATAAAGGATATGTGTTAGATCATAAAGTAATGCTATTAAGCCGATCACTATAGCTATCACTGCTACGATCATACCACCTTTAACAGTGGTGGGCACCTCTTTTTCTTTTCTTAATATAGTAAATAGGGAGGCAAAGAATATGATTCCTGCCGCCATACCCCCTAAAAATAAATATAATGATATGGGAAAATGCCAAACAGCTAAACTTGGGTCTATGTTTGGAATATTTCTTCCACTAATAAAAATTTCTTCTTGCATGATGGTTAATTATTAGGTTAAATAATATACGTTTGGTTTTGTTCCGGCTTCAGGAGCCAATACTTTATGTTTTCTTGATTTTAATAACTCAGATACTTCACTGGTTGGGTCATCAAGGTCACCAAAATACATGCATTTTGTAGGACAAACGGATACACAAGCAGGCAGTTGTCCTTTTTCTAAACGATGATGACAAAAAGTACATTTATCAACATAACCATCTGGATGTTGGTATCGTGCATCATAAGGACAAGATTCTATACATGCACCACATCCGATACATTCGTCTGCAGTAACCAAAACAATACCACCTTCTGCTATATGACTTGCACCCGTAGGACAACATCTTACACAGGGAGCATTATCACAGTGATTACATCGCTCGGATTTTAGCTCTAACTCTATGGTTGGGTAGGAACCGCTAACAGATTCTGTAACCCAGTCTCTACAGTAACCTACTGGCACATTATTTTCTGTTTGACACGCAACGACGCAGTCGCTACATCCGACACATTTTAAAGTGTCTATTACCATTGCATATCTCATACTTCTGTTTCTTTATGTGGATTTTCAGTAATAATCTTAACAAAGTTGCCTCTCATTCCCGTACCTCCCATTAGCGGATCTATAGTAACTTTGGTTATTAATTCGGTATCACTGGCTCCTTTACCAAAGGCTCTTGATAATTTTTTATTATTATGACCAAAGCCGTGATACATATAAACGGAATCCCACCGGATACGTTCGGTGACTCTGACTTTAATTGGGAAAGTTGCTTGGATACCATCTTGATTTTCCAACCAAACCTCCTGATTATTTCTTAATCCTTCAATTCTCGCCACTTTTGGATTAACCCAAAGCTTATTTTCATCGGTTAGATCACTTAAATTAGGATTATTGATGGTTCTACTAAAAGTGTGCATAGGAGAACGTCCGTAATTTAGTCTGTAAAACCCTTGCTCGGGATGATCGTGAGAAGTATACACCGGCATTGGATCGAAGCCTAAGGATGCCAATTCAGTAGAGTAGAATTCAATTTTACCACTATTGGTTGGAAATTCATAAGGCTGGCCCTTCTCTAAGAACATTGGACCTGATTTACGTTTGAATTTTTTGACTCCAACTTTCTCCATTTCTTCTAAAGAAGTACCCATTTGTTCTAATTGCCAAGAGATTACATCTTTAAAATCGTCATATTGAAAGTATTCATGTAAGTCTAATTTTTCACCTATTTGTTTGGCCATCCACCAGGCAGGTTTAGAATCGTATTTTGGTTTTACTGCCGGCATACGTAATGCTATAGAAGGTTCTCTATTGGTGGCAGATCTTATGCCGTCATAGCGTTCCAAATAAGTACATTCTGGCAGAACCACATCTGCATAACCGGTAATTTCCATAGGCATGGTGTCCATGACAACAATAAATTCTACAGCTTCCATAGCCTCTTCAATCATCTTACGTTGTGGTACCGTGTTCACCAAATTAGTACCTGCAACAAACCATCCTTTTATTGGATGTTTATCATTATGCCCCGGAATAGATGCTTTTATCACTTCACTTGTAATACCCATTTCTGCAAATGGATATTTTTCACCTATTTCTTCCCATCCCCATTTTGGGTGTGGGTAAGGAGGATGAGGGAATTTAGGGACTTTAATTTTTTCTTTAAAATAAAAACCTCCACGAGATCCCCACGATCCGAGCAAGCCGTTTAATATTGCAATAGCTCTTTCTCTTTGTGAATCATCACCGTACCATGTTACGTGTCTTCCCGGATGAACAATTGTTGAAGGAGCAGACGCGGCCATGGCTCTGGCAGTTTTACGAATATCGCTTGGCTTGATCGTAGTAATTCCGTAAGCCCATTCCGGAGTAAATCCCTTAACATGCTTTTTTAATTCCTCAAATCCATAGCCATATTGTTTAACATATTCCTTATTGTAAATATCTTCGTAGATCAGAACATGCATCCATGAAAGCAATAAAGCAATATCCGTAGATGGTTTAATTGGTAACCAATGCTGTGATTTACTTGCAGCTGTTGAAAATCTTGGGTCTACAGTAATAATTGTGGCGCCATTGTCAATAGCGTCTGACATTTCCTGCACTTGCGAATTATGCATGTTCTCACCAATATGAGCACCTATTAATACCAAGCATTTGGTGTCTCTGATATCTGTAGGTTCAGGTGATCCTATCCATGAACCAAAGGTTAATGCAAATCCTGTCTCTCTTGGCCCTCTACATTGGGCGTAAGCAGGTTCAGCAACTGTGTCTGAGCCATAAGCTTTAAACAGGTGCTCTAAATGACTTCCAGGAGAACCGTGCTTCAATAAGGCCATACTTTCTGGACCATAAGTATCTTTAATATTTTGCATTTTAGATGCAACCAATGTTAAGGCTTCTTCCCAGCTGGCTTCTCTAAATGTATCTTTACCATCTATCTTTGTCCTGATCAATGGAGTTTTTAAACGATCGGTGTCAGAATACATTCCTACACCACCTGTACCTCTCGGACATAGACGGCCATAACAATGCGGGTCTATTTCATTACCTATCAGTTTTTGAATATTGTTATCTTCATCTGTATAGGCCCATGCCGCACATTTCCAAAAGCAAACTTCACAATAAGTAGCAGTTCTTTTTAGATTTTTGGCACTTTTGGCAAGTAAATTATTTTCGGTTAGAGCATTAACTCCCACTGAGCCGAATGCCGTAGCAGAAAGTGCTATTCCACTTGCGCTAAGGGCAGAGATTTTAATAAACGATCTCCTGGAATTATTCATATTTTCTTAGTTTTAATCTTGACAATGACCAACAGATCTTCACAATCTGCTCTTATCAAATTCAGGTGTAAAATTACTTTAAAGAAAAACCCATTTAGATGATATATGTCATGTAACCTTCAATAAGCATGTAACTTAGGTCACATTAATTCAAATTCATAGTAAAAATTTTATGGCTCAACTGTAATAAATGCTGATATTAATTATGAAATTAAAACTTCAGCAGGAATATTAAATAATTGTAGATTTGTCTTGACTCTTGATAATTTTATTAAATGAATTTACTTAAAAAAATATTTAAAAAGGAAGGTTTACTTTTTATTCTGTTGAGCGCTGTAATTTTAATTTTAATTCTTTTAAGATTAGATATTTTTAGTACTGATAATTCAATGGAGACCAAGGAGTATTCTACAATAAATTCAGAAAGGGAGAATTGTCAAAATTGCCATATACAAAATACCGGATTTTCAGAATATCATAATCCTAAATTGATAGGTTGCGTAAGTTGCCACTTGGGAGATCCTAAGGCAGAAACCAAAGAGGAATCCCATAAAAATATGATTCTGATTCCGGGCAACCTAAGCGATGCAGATGCTACTTGTGGCACTTGCCATAAAAATGAACTACTCAAAATTAAACATTCCTTGATGACAAGCAATAGCGGTCTGGTTGCTGTGGATAAATTTGTTTTTGGAGAAGCAAATACTCCTGACGGCCAATATCATATCAAAGATATTAAATACACCGGAGCCGATAAGCACCTGCGTGATTTATGTGCCAATTGTCATTTAGGTGCTGAAAAAAAGGAGTATGGTGAGATCGATCAATTGAGCAGAGGAGGTGGGTGTAATGCATGCCATTTGAATTATTCGGTGGAGGCAAAAAAAGATCTACTGGAATATTTAAATTCTGGAAGAGAAATTTTACCTAAAGTGCATCCTTCTACCGATATATTTGTCAAAGACGAGCATTGTTTCGGATGTCATAGCAGGTCTAGCAGAATTTCGACTAACTATCAGGGGTGGCATGAAACATTATTGGATGAGGCCGATGTTTTCAATAAGGAAGGATATAAAGTTTTTGAAGATAAAAGAGTATATAGTTTTCAAGGTGAGGATGTCCATCATGCAAAAGGGTTGTTATGCATTGATTGTCACAGTTCGCATGAGGTAATGGGAGATGGAAAAGATTATTTACACGAGGAAGATGCGGTCACTTTGAACTGTGCAGATTGTCACTATAAAGACCAACCAAATACTGTTGTTTATGACAGTTTAGATATAGAATCTGCTCTTGTTTTTTTACTTCGGCACTATAAACATCAGGATAAAAAAATATTGATTGCAAAAAAAGATGGCCACCCATTGGTAAATACTTACATAGATGAAAGTAGTCGTGTTTATTTAATAGGGAAAAAGGATGGAAAATTACATGAGATCAAAAAACAAGGAGAAAGTTGTTCCAGAGATAATGCACATAAAAATGTAAGCTGTTCTTCTTGTCACGCGCAGTGGGCACCTCGCTGTATTGGATGTCATAATAGTTTTGATAAAAATGACAAAAGCGGTTACGATCTATTGGATAAAAAAGTAGTCACAGGGCAGTGGGTGGAGTACGTTTCAGAATTTTCTGCAAGCAAACCATCACTTGGTGTTAGAATTAATAAAGATGGATTTACTATTGAACCAGCTATACCCGGAATGATAATGACGATCGATCATGGCAGTTATGATGATTCAGAAAAAGAGAATTCCTTTCACCGGTTATACGCGCCGAATTCACCGCACACAATATCCAAGGTTTCAAGAAATTGCAAATCCTGCCATTCCAATCCGGTTGCTTTAGGGTATGGAATGGGGAAATTAACCTATGATATCTCGAAAGGTTATGGGGAATGGGAATTTACCGCAGAATATGACCTAAATCCGAATGATGATTTACCGGAAGATGCCTGGATTCCATTTTTGGAAAAACAAACGGCTAAAACATTTTCCACTAGAACAAATTTCAGGCCTTTTAGCTTAAGAGAACAAAAACAGCTACTAATGGTTGGTGCCTGTTTAGAATGCCATAAAGATGAATCAAGTGTGATGAAACAATCATTAGAATTAGGTTTGGCGCCTTTACTTATGGATTTAAGTAAGAATTGTGTACTACCGAAAGAATAAATTAATCGATATTCTGAAAAGTCAAAATTAAAGCATATTTCAGTCTTTGAATTTAGTTTCATTGTGAGCAATATCACAATAAAACCTATTCCATATCACATATAATTGTTTGTTTTAGTAAATAATATAATATAAATTGAACCTGCGGTCTAGATAATATCACTAGGCGAGTATTAATATTTAAATCGGTTGTCATGAAAGTTAAAGAATTTTTTACCAGATTAGCTGTTTTAATACAATTGTCCCTATGGAGTCTTTTTATTATTTTAGTATTATTTGAATTTGTTTTAATTGTGAATTTAATTGCAAGTTAGAATAACTCTATTTCTTCTTAATTTTTAGCAATGATATCTATCGGATAAAATTTTATTGAAAATTAAGATAATTATGTTTAGCCCATTTTTGATATATTTTCTAACTGTTTTTTGTCTAATATGGAAATATCATTTTTGTTTACTTTAATGATATTGCTTTTAGAAAAATCAGAAAGTATTCTTGATACCGTTTCTCTGGATGTACAGGTGAGATCTCCCAACTCATTTCTTGTCAGGGGCAATCTAAAATTTAGTTTGTCAAATATCTTTTCAGAAAAGTACAATAAAGCTTCCGCAATTTTTCCAGGACCTTGCTTTTGTACCTGGTTGATACATTTTTTATAAAATTGCAACTCATTTTCACAGAGTTCAACTATGATCTCATAAGCAAACAGACCATTTTGTTTTATAAAATCCTTAAAAACATCAAACCCAATAAAACAAGCAAAGGTCTTAGAGATGGTTGTAGCAGAATATTGATTAATTTTTGCGCCAATTGTTGTTGGAATACCAAGATATGCCGGGCCTTTTACGATTCTTAAAATCTGTTCTTTTTCCGGTCCCATTGCATGGATCTTAACAAGTCCTTCCCTTACAAAAACTATATTAGAGGACATGGCATTTTGAATCATGATCTTAGCTCCTTTTTGAAATTCAACCTGATTACAACTTTGGTCTAGTTTTTCTAATTCATTTTCGTCTAGTTTTCCTGTAGCTTTTGATTTCTTTTTACAATAATAACAAATGTCCATCTTAATTCAGTTTAGAATTGTTATCGAGATTTGAAGTTTGAACGATTAACTCAAATAACTTTAAACTATTCGTAAATACTAAACAAATAGTGTATAGTAAAGATAGGTATTAAGGAATAATTATTAATAAATTTTTTACGCTTTATAGGGTGCTACTCATTCTGAATACTTTATATTTTTGTCATAAAAATGATAGTTAGAAGATAAACAACTAATCTCAGTTTTTATTAAATCTTATGTATTTTTACTAATTGGAATTAAATATTCATAAACAATTATGATATAATTCGTTCACTTTAAAGATAATAAAAAAATCAGGCATGAAAATAAATAGCATAGCAAAAAGCTTAACAGTACTATTTTTTATTGTTTCCATGCTCGATATTATCGGTGTTGCTTTAAATAATTCTTTAATGCAAACAATTTTTAAACCATTGATAGTACCAAGCTTAATAGCATTGTATTTTTTTTCAACGGCGAAGAAGAATAAATTGTATTTGTTGGCTTTGGTTTTTTCTTTCTTAGGAGATGTTTTATTAATGGATAAAAACAACTTGTTCCTATATGGAATCGCAGCTTTTTTGTTAACGCAAATCCTCTATATTTCAATCATTGTAAAGCAAATGGAAAAACCTTCGAATTTCCATAAGTATTTATATTCTTTTTTGTTTGTAAACTACCTTGTTTACTTATTAAGCTTGTTAAAACCGAATCTCGGAGAACTGTTTTACCCTGTACTAATTTATGGAGTTACAATTTCAATCTTTGGATTGGTTGCAACTTTAAATTATGTAAGCAAAAGAACAAGAGCTGCTCTCTATTTAATCTTAGGTGCTGTTTTATTTATGACTTCGGACAGTATGATTGCCTTAAATAAATTTCATGTCGCCCAAACATTTTATCCTATGATGATTATGATAACCTATGTTTTAGCGCAATATTTAATATATAAGTTCATGGTAAGGTCGGAATAATCTATAAGCTTTTGATCAACAGCCCACAAACAACAGCCAATTACTTAAACATATCCATGCCCGGAATATCTGGTAGTCCGCCTTTTGCCGCTGCCGCCATCTCTGCTTCATTAATTTCATTCGCTTTTTTTAGAGCGTCATTCAGGGCTATAATAAGATAGTCTTCCAATTCCTCAATGTCATTTAATAATTCGTCGTCAATGGCGATATTTTTTATTTCTCTGTTTGCCGTAGCTGTAACAACTACTTTACCATTGCCGGATTCTCCATCCACAAAAATCGTATTTAACCGTGTTTTCGTTTCTTCAATTTTAGCTTGAGCTTCCTTGAGCTTAGCCATCATTCCTTCCATGTCACCAAACATAATTTATTTATTAAAAGTTAATATTTTGTATTGTGTAAAATTACCAAAAAAAAGGTTAACTAGTCTATCAATTTAACGCAGTTTAAATAATTATATAAATGAAAAAATTAATTTAAATCCAATAGTTTTATGGCTTACTTTTGCAGCTTTGTGAATAAGTAAGAATAAAGATAATTCAGAATCTGAAATATGCCAAAAAACAAAGGTAAAATACCTGTTGCGAAGAAAATTCCTAAAGAATTAAAAATTCATGGTGATCTTAGGATCGATAATTATTATTGGTTAAACGATAAAGAGAACCCTGAAGTTATTGATTATTTAAATGCAGAAAACGAATATTATGAGGCACTAACGTCGCACACCAAGAAATTTGAGAAAGATTTGTTCAAAGAGATGAAATCCAGGATTAAAGAGGATGATTCATCAGTTCCTTATAAAAAGAGCGGTTATTTTTATATAACACGGTTCGAGAAGGGAAAGCAGTATCCTATACACACTCGTAAAAAGGGGTTTTTAGATTCTGATGAAGAAATTATTTTTAATGTGAATGAATTGGCAAAAGGACATGATTATTATTCTTTAGCGGGTTTAAATGTGAGTAAGAACAACAAGTTAGTTGCATTTGCTGTTGATGTTGTAAGCAGGCGTCAATATGATCTTCAATTCAAGAATTTAGATACTGGAAAACTTTATCCGGAAGTAATTAAAAATACAACGGGGAGTTCTGCATGGGCAAATGATAATAAAACTGTTTTTTATACCAAGAAAGACCCGGTTACTTTGAGAAGTGACAAAATTTACAGACATGTTATAGGTCAGGATGACTCCTCTGATGTTTTAGTTTACGAAGAAAAAGACCAAACATTTGGAACCTATGTATATAAAACTAAATCAGATAAATACATTATTATAGGATCGTATAACTCAGTTTCCAACGAATATAGATTTCTTGATGCAGACAGACCGAATGGTGATTTTAAAATTATTCAGGCTAGAGAAAGAGATTTGGAATACAGCGTATCTCATTTTGAAGAGAACTTTTATATCCTTACAAACAAGGACGGAGCAAAAAATTTTAAATTGATGAAGACTCTGGTAAACAAAAGCGAAAAAGAAAACTGGACAGATGTTATTCCCCATCGAGATGACACGTTATTGGAGGACATTTCAATTTTTAAAGATTATTTGGTCTTAGAAGAACGCAATGATGGATTGAATAAAATTCGAATAAGAACTTGGGATAAAAGTATAGATTATTATTTGCCATTTGGCGAAGAGACATATTCGGCTTATGTTTATAATAATCCGGAATTTGATACAAAAATTCTTAGATATAGTTATAATTCTTTGACCACACCAAATTCGGTAATTGATTTTGACATGGAGGATAAATCAAGGGAGCTGATGAAGGAACAAGAAGTTCTTGGTGGGAATTTTGATAAGAATAATTATAAAAGTGAAAGAATTTGGGCAACCGCTAGAGATGGTAAAAAAGTGGCTATATCTTTGGTTTACAGAAAGAATACTAGTTTGAATTCGGTAACTCCATTATTGTTGTACGCTTACGGGTCTTATGGCCATACTGTGGATGACAGATTTAGCTCCATTCGATTAAGTTTGTTGGATAGAGGATTTGTTTATGCAACGGCGCATATCAGAGGTAGTGAGTATTTAGGAAGATCATGGTATGAGGATGGAAAAATGTTTAATAAAAAAAATACTTTTTATGATTTTAATGATTGTGCAAAACATTTAATCGAGAATAATTATACATCGGCCAGGCACCTTTATGCCGAAGGTGGTTCAGCTGGAGGTTTAGCAATGGGTGCAATTATTAATATGAATGCTGAATTGTATAATGGTATTATTGCAGCCGTTCCTTTTGTGGATGTAGTAACAACAATGCTTGATGAAAGCATTCCTTTGACTACCGGTGAATTTGATGAATGGGGGAACCCAAAGAATAAAACTTCTTATGATTATATGAAATCCTATTCACCATATGACAATGTAAAGGAAAAAAAATATCCAAATATGTTGGTTACTACGGGTTTACATGATTCACAAGTACAGTATTTTGAACCTGCAAAGTGGGTTGCTAAACTTCGAGAATTAAAAACAGATGATAATATTTTGTTTTTACATACCAACATGGAGACTGGTCATGGCGGGGCATCAGGCAGGTTTGATGCATTAAAGGAAATAGCAAGAGACTATGTTTTTTTGTTTGATTTAGAAGAAATTGTTAAATAAAAATATTTTTGTAATATTGTAATCAAAGTTACAAGCGCGTTATATTTCTAGATTTATTAATGGATAATTTAAAATTATTATCTAAATTTGCGCGGTTTTTATAGTAATTGTAGTTTTATGAAAAAACATAACGGTATAACTAATAATATATTAGATCTAGTTGGAGAGACGCCTCTCTTACGACTAAACAAGATAACAAATAAGTTAGACGGTCAATTCTTAGCAAAATATGAAGCCTATAATCCTGGGCATTCAATGAAAGATAGAATTGCCATTCATATAATTGAAGAAGCAGAGCGAAAGGGGATATTGAAAAAAGGGAGTACAATTATTGAAACTACATCTGGTAATACAGGTTTTAGTATAGCGCTTGTTTGTATAATAAAAGGATACGATTGTATTTTAGCGGTCACATCAAAAGCTTCAAATGGTAAAATTAACATGCTCAAAGCAATGGGAGCAAAAGTTTATGTTTGCCCGGCACATGTTAGTGCTGATGACTCCAGATCATATTATGAAGTTGCGAAAAGACTTCATGAAGAAACTGCAGATTCAGTTTATATCAATCAATATTTCAATCAATTAAATTCAGAAGCTCATTATAAAACAACTGGACCAGAAATATGGAAACAGACCAATGGGAAAGTTACTCACGCAGTAGTGGCTAGCGGAACCGGTGGAACAATTTCTGGTGTTGGTAAATTTTTAAAAGAACAAAATCCAAATATTAAAGTATTAGGTGTTGATGCTTATGGTAGTGTTTTAAAGAAATTTCATGATACTACTGAATTTGATCACAATGAAATATTTCCATATCGTATCGAGGGATTAGGTAAGAATTTGATCCCTACAGCCACAGATTTTTCTGTAATTGATGAATTTGAAAAGGTAACTGATGAGTCAGCGGCTCATAAGGCGAGGGAATTAGCGGTTACGGAAGGTATTTTTGCTGGTTATACTAGTGGCGCCGTTGTTCAGGCAACATTACAATATGGAGAAAAAAATTATTTTGATAAAGATAGTGTTGTAGTGCTGCTGTTACCGGACCATGGTTCGCGATATATGGAGAAAATATATAGTGATGACTGGATGCATGAACAAGGATTCTTTGATACGCAAAAACAGGCTAAAGGAAAAGTTGAAATAGTTGAATAGATAGAATGTGATACAAAATATTAAGGCTGTTTGTTATTAATGAACGGCCTTTTTTTATATTGAAAAATCAATTGAGAAGTTTACATCTTAAGTAAGATATTTTTTTAAATTTGCATAAAAATATTATTTGAGTGAAAAATTTAATAAGTTTGGTTTTTCCTTTTACAAATTTTGATATATAGATGATAGACTTATTTGATAGAGTATATATTGACAAAGGACCAATAGGAAATTGGGCTACAAGGTCCGAGGGATACTACGTGTTTCCTAAACTGGAAGGGCCTATTTCTAATCATATGATATTCAATGGTAAAGAAATAATTACCTGGAGCATTAACGACTATCTAGGTTTAGCAAATCATCCTGCTGTAAAAAAAGCAGATGCAGATGCAGCCAAAGAATATGGAATGGCTTACCCTATGGGTGCCAGAATGATGTCTGGACATACGAAATATCATGAACAATTGGAGCGTGAATGTGCTTCCTTTGTAGAAAAGGAAGCGGCTTATTTAGTAAATTTTGGTTATCAGGGAATGGTTTCTGCCATAGATGCTTTGGTAACAAAAAATGATGTTATTGTTTATGATGTTGATTCTCATGCTTGTATAATAGATGGTGTCAGGTTACATCAAGGAAAGAGATTTACTTATATGCACAATGACATGGAGAGCTTTGAAAAAAACTTAATCAGAGCAACAAAACGTGCAAATGAAAATAAGGGAGGAATACTAGTCATCAGTGAAGGGGTCTTCGGAATGCGGGGTGAGCAAGGAAAATTAAAAGAAATTGTGGCCTTAAAGAGCAAATATAATTTTAGATTGCTTGTAGATGACGCCCATGGTTTTGGGACCTTAGGAAAAACAGGAGCGGGGACAGGTGAAGAACAAGGTGTTCAGGATGAAATAGATGTGTATTTTGCAACATTTGCAAAGGCCATGGCTGGGATTGGTGCTTTCTTCGCAGGAGATAAAGAAGTTATAAAATATTTGCAATACAATATGCGTTCACAAATGTTCGCCAAATCCTTACCTATGGCCATGGTAAAGGGCGCGTTGAAACGATTGGAAATGATTAGAACGATGCCCGAATTAAGAAAAAAATTATGGGAAAACGTTAATGCCTTACAGGGTGGACTAAAGGATAAGGGTTTTAATATTGGTAAGACCAATACTTGTGTTACTCCAGTTATTCTTGAAGGTGACGTTCCTGAAGCGATGGGTCTTGTAAAAGACTTGCGTGAGAATCATAGAATATTTTGTTCTATTGTTATCTATCCGGTAATACCAAAAGGGATGATCTTGCTTAGATTGATTCCCACAAGCGTACATACTCTTGAAGACGTTTCATTAACGATAAAAGCATTTTCATCAATAAGAAAAAAATTAAAAGAAGGAGAGTATAAAAAAATTGATGCCAGTGTCTAATTGATTTTTTTTAATCTTTTTAAAAGTCTAATCGTTGATTTTTAGTCGTGATGTGGCCATTATATTTTCTTGATCAAAATCGTTATTCAGGTATTTGAAATAACCTACAATACCTATCATTGCAGCATTATCAGTGGTATATTCAAATTTTGGAATATAGGTCGCCCATCCATACGTTTGTTCACCAGCTTTAATTGTTTTTCTAATTTCAGAATTTGCCGATACCCCGCCCGCAATGGCAATATTTTTTATTCCGGTTTTTTTGCTTGCAAGAATTATTCTCTTCATAAGTATGTTAACAATCGTATATTGAACGGAGGCACAAATATCATTTAAGTTTTCCTTAATAAAATTCGGATTTTCTTTTACGTTCTTTTTTAAAAAATATAGTATCGCCGTTTTTAATCCACTAAAACTAAAATCTAACGCATTCTTTGTTTTTGGTTCTGTAAATTTAAAGGCATATTTATTTCCTAGCTTAGCGTGTTTGTCAATTAATGGTCCTCCTGGGTAGGGCAGGCCCATCAACTTTGCTGTTTTATCAAAGGCTTCTCCCACTGCATCGTCAATAGTTTCTCCTAATATTTCAAAATGATTTGGACGGGTAATTTTCAATATTTGTGTATGTCCGCCGCTTATGGTCAAGCAAAGAAATGGGAATACCGGTGTTTTCTGTTCCTCATCTTTAATAAAATGAGCCATAACGTGCGCTTGCATGTGATTTACTGCAATTAGTGGTACATCTAATCCTATAGAAAGGGATTTTGCAAACGAGGTGCCCACGAGTAAGGAACCCATTAAGCCAGGTCCTTGGGTAAAAGCAACAGCATCAATTTGTTTTTTGTTGATCCCAGCCTTAAGTATCGCTTGTTGTACTACAGGAACTATATTCTGTTGGTGGGCTCTGGAAGCTAATTCTGGAACCACTCCTCCGTATTCTTCATGTATTTTTTGATTGGCAATTACATTCGATAATACCCTGTCATTTTCTAATACAGCAGCTCCCGTATCATCACATGAAGATTCAATTGAAAGAATATAGATAGATTTTTTATTCATATTCAAAAATTAGGCACAAATATTGTACTTTTAGACTTGCAAATTTAGAAATTTAAAATTATCAATCGAGCTAAAAAAATAAGTATCCGCTTTTTGCTGATCACAGCTGTAATATTAATTATTTTAAGCGTTCTGTTGTCCTTATCTTCTGTTCAAACTCGACTGGCTAGATTGGTAACCCAAAGGATTAACTCTAAATTTGATACTACCATTTTAATTGAGAAGGTAGATCTTTCCTCACTTAGAAACATTGAACTAAAAAACATTCTGATCAAAGACCATCATCAGGATTCTCTGATTTATGTGAATAATTTATCGGCATCCATTCTGAATCTCAGGAATGTTTTTAATAGTGATTTGAATTTAGGAGATGTTGAAATTGATAAGGGGAAGCTTTTAATTAGAACCTATAAAGGGGAAGTGATCAATAACCTAACAATTTTTTCTGATAGATTCAAAAATGATAAAGAGAAAAGTGAAAAGTCATTCCAATTAAAATCATCTTCTGTAACTTTAAAAAACATATATTTTAGCTTAATAAACGAAAACACTAAAGAAGAACCAATTGTTTATTATACAGATATTAGTGCTTACCTCGGTAATTTCGAAATCTCAAAGGACGTTGTAATAACAGCAGCAATTAGAGATCTGAAGACGAAAGAAAATCATAAAATTGATATAATAGGTCTGAATACTAATTTTTTATATTCATTTACCAGGATGGAGTTTCTCAATACAGAGCTTCGTACTGAAAAATCTACTGTATTAGCCGATATTGTATTCAATTATGAGGATGGAGATCTGTCGAACTTTAATGAAAAAGTCAATATTATAGCAGAGATAGAAGATGCTGATATTGCTTTGACAGATCTAAAAAAATTGTACGGTGAATTTGGTGAAAATGATAAGATACATTTTAAGACCAAATTCGAAGGTACTCTTAATGATTTTGTACTTCACGATATTGACCTAAAATCGAATCGAAATTTTATTCTGAAAGGGACAGTTCACCTTAAGGATGTTATTCGTAAAGAAAATTTTAAGATAGACGCGGAATTAGAAAATATAAGTTCTCATTATGAACAGTTAAAAATTTTATTCCCTCAATTGGTTGAAGATAAAATTCCAAAGTCTTTTGAGAAAATAGGAAAATTCTCAAGCACAGATTCCTTTGCCGTTACTAGATCATCTGTTTACTCTAAATTAAGCACAAAATCAGATTTGGGGGCTTTTAAAACAGACATTGAAATCAAAAATTTTGACAATATTGAGAAGGCCACATATATTGGTAAAATAGACTTGGAAGAGTTTAATTTAGGAGAATTTGTAAACGATTCTTTAGTTGGTTATTTGACGATGGTAGGTGAAATAAATGGCAAGGGGTTTACCATGGATAAGATCAATACACAGGTCGTTGGTTTTGTTTCAAAACATCAGTACAAAGGATATACCTATACAAATATTAATATTAACGGAGTTCTAAAAGATCTGCATTTTAATGGGGAGCTTATTATTGATGACCCAAATATTCAGTTGGTTTTTAAGGGTCTTGCCGATCTGTCGAATGAAGATTATATTTTTGATTTTAATGCTGACGTTGTTCACGCCGATTTCGATAAATTAAATATATACACCAGAGATGAGATGTCAATCCTTAAAGGTAAAATTGATATTAATTTAGTGGGAAGTAATCTGGATAATATTGTCGGAGATATAAATTTTAAGGAAACCTCATATTCTGATGGAAAGGATGATTATTATTTCAAAAATTTCAATATTTCGTCTATTTTTAAAGATTCTCTCCGGGAAGTTAAAATAAACTCTACGGACATAGTCAGTGGTTCGATTAGAGGCAAGTTCAGATTTGAAGAATTAAAAAGACTCGCTTTGAATTCTCTCGGGAATCTTCTTGTTAGATACGAGAAAGAAGAGGTAACCAAGGGGCAATTTCTAGATTTTAATTTTAATATTTATAGTAAAATTGTCGATGTATTCTTCCCAGAGGTTGATATAGGTGGAAATACTACAATAAAAGGAGCAATAGATTCCGATAAAGATAAATTTAAACTTTCTATTAAATCCCCAAGAATTGATGCTTTTGAAAATATTGTTGAGAATATTAATTTACAGATTGACAATACAAACCCTTTGTTTCATACTATACTTAGTGTGGACAATGTCAATACTAAATATTATAATGTAGCGGATGTTAATTTGGTTAATGTAAGTTTAAAGGACACAATTTTTGTACGGACAGATTTTCTGGGAGGTAAGGGATTAAAGGAAAAGTATAATTTAAGCTTTTACTATACGATCAATGAAAATAACCAAAATGTTTTTGGCATCAAAAAATCGGAAATTACTTTTAAAAATAATACCTGGGAGTTGAACCCTGACAATAACGATCAAAATAAATTCGTATTTAATAATTCATATAATTCATTTGTTATTGATAATGTCAACATGGTTTCAAGCAATCAATCTATTGATCTGGCGGGTTTGTTTTTTGATGAAGATAACAGAAACATAGATTTAAAATTCAAAAACGTAAATCTCAGAGATATTACTCCTTCAATAGATAGTGTAGCGGTGGATGGAAAGATTAACGGTACTATCTCTTTGAAAAAAATAGAGGGAAAAACACTTCCTTTTGCAGATCTTCTTGTTAATTATTTTAGTATCAATGATGATTACTATGGTGATTTAACACTATTTGCAAATGGTGATGAAACAATTAAAAATTATAACTTTATTGCTACTCTGTTAAACAGCGGGCTTCAGAGTTTTTATATGATGGGGCAGGTCGATTTTAATGGCACAGACCCTATAGTAAAGGCAGAAATTAATTTTGATAAATTTCGATTAAATTCATTCACACCCTTAGGGAAAAATGTATTGACAAATATTAGGGGTTTTGTCTCAGGTACAGCTAATGTTACAGGGTTATTGAGCAATCCCAGTATTGACGGAGAGCTTCTTTTAAAAGAAGCAGGACTAAGATTGCCATATTTGGGAGTAAATTATAATTTTTTGGGAGATGCAAAGGTTAGTTTGTACGAACAAATATTTGATTTTCAATTAATTGAAATTGAGGATGATGCAATGAAAACTACAGGAACCGTTAATGGAACGATCTCGCATAAGGGATTTAGAGATTGGAGTTTGGATTTAGAGGTCTTAACAGATAGATTATTGATACTGAATACTCAGGAATCGGAAGAAGCCCTCTATTATGGAACAGGTTTGATTTCCGGTAGCACTACATTGAAGGGGCCAACTGATGATTTGGTTATTGATATGCAAGGAACAACAGAGCATGGTACGGAATTTATTATTCCATTAAATTACATAAGCTCTATAAGTAATAGAAGTTTAATTCACTTTGAAGACACAACGAAAGTCGATGGTGAGGAAAAGGATGATAAGGAAGTTATATTCGAGGAATTAAAAGGGTTAACTCTTAATTTTAATTTGAGCGTAACGAAAGATGCAGTTGCTCAAGTGGTTATTGATAAGGTTTCTGGAAGTCTTTTAAGAGGTAGTTGCGATGGGGATTTGAGTCTGCGAATTGATACCAATGGTAAATTTGAGATGTATGGGGCAGTTGTGGTGGATAATGGCGAATATCAATTTAAGAATATTATAAATAAAGACTTTAAAGTAACTCGAGGAGGTACTATAGTTTGGGATGGTAACCCTTTTGATGCGGAACTAAATATTGAAGCAATAAATCTTACCAAGGCAAATCCATCGGTATTATTGGATGAAATAAGCAGTTCACGAAAGATTGATGTTGAATTGATCACATTGATCAACGGATCCTTATCGGATGCTCAATTTACTTTTGACATTAATATTCCAAACGCAAGTTCCATGGTGTCCTCCGAATTGGATTTTATCCTGAAGAATGACGATGATAAATTATCTCAGTTTTTCTCCCTCCTGGCAACCGGTACTTTTATGAGAGTAGATAATACTGAATTTAATAGTAGCGCCGCTATAACGGGAACACTTGCCCAAAACGCGTCAAAAATATTGACCGAAGTTTTGAAAAGTACTAATGAAGATATTGAAATTGGAGTAACTTATGACATAGGCGACACAAATAATGTTCAGGATGTAATAACAGATAATCAACTGGGTATTTTGGTGTCCGGTAGAATTGCAGATCGGGTAATTGTGAGTGGAAAAGTTGGGGTACCTGTAGGTTCTCAAACAAATTCAAATGTTATTGGCGAAGTAGAGGTTGAAGTCCCTTTAAATGAATCTGAAACGCTTCGTGCCAAGGTATATAATAGGCAGAATGAAATTCAATTTGACGTGATTGATGGGGAAGGCTATACGCAAGGTGTTGGAATCTCCTATCAATTTGATTTTGACAATGGCAAAGAATTTTTGGATAAAATAGGATGGAAAAGCCCTAAGGAACGTAAAGCTGCAAAAAAAACTAGAGATAGTTTAAAAATACTTGCAAAACCCTCTGTGAGCGAATAATTTATTCTGCTCATTGAATTTTCTTTATTTTGATCGGTTGAGTTGCTTATTTCAAAGTTATATCACTGGAAGATTCCAGGAGATTTGATCGACCAGGGGCGACTTCATCTGATCCTGAACGAAACAGGGATTATTATCCATATCCGAATGCCGAAAGAGACAACAAGACAGAAATACCACCTAATCCATCTACCTGGTAGTTTGAATTAATATATTAAGCTTAAAATATAAAAAGGGGTAGATCAAAACTACTCCTTTTATATTTGAGTTATTATTACTTTAACCATTATTATATGAAAGTTAAAACCGGACTAGATATTTTAACCTTAGATCAAGATCTCCAAGATCAGTTCAAAGGTAATGTTGCAATATTATGCCATAATGCCTCTATCGATGCAAAATTCACGCATGCGGTTTTAAGATTTAAGGAAATGTTTGGATCGAGGTTTATAAAAATATTTGGACCTCAGCATGGTTTTTCTACGGATGTACAGGATAATATGATCGAGACTGATCATTTTCAGCATCCTTATTTTAATATTCCGGTTTATTCCCTTTATTCGGAAACTCGTATCCCTACTGATGAAATGTTAGATGGGATTGATCATTTTTTCATTGACCTACAAGATGTTGGATGCCGAATGTATACTTATATATATACTCTGACTTATCTCTTGGAAAAATGTATCGATAGGGATATCCAGATTATAGTACTTGACCGTACAAATCCAATCAATGGGATTGATATAGAAGGCAACGTATTAGACCTTGAGTTCGAATCATTTATCGGTCGTCATCCGATTCCTGTTAGACATGCCATGACCATTGGTGAAATCGCATTGATGCATCAGAAATATTGGACCAAGGGGAAAATTGATCTTAAAATTATTAAAATGCGTCATTGGAATCGTGAAATGTACTTTAAAGATACAGGCTTACCTTGGATTCTACCGTCTCCAAACCTGGCAAGATCAGAAAGTGCTTTGACTTTTCCGGGAGTAGTTTTGTTCGAAGGCACACTTCTAAGTGAAGGCAGGGGAACAACGCAACCCCTGGAAATTGTGGGACATCCAAAGATAGAGCCTTACTCGTTGTACACTAAGCACTTGTCAAAAGTTGTTAAAAAGACAAAATTAAATGGATTTGTGTTAAGACCTATCACATTTTTGCCTACTTTTCAGAAATGTTCCGATCGAGTTTGTGGCGGTTTTCAAATTCAAGTAACAAATAGAAAACTATTCAAACCTTGGAGAGTTGGACAATTACTTTTACGTGAACTATATCATTATTTAGGAGATGACTTTGAATGGAAAAAGCCACCTTATGAATATAATTACAAAAAGGAACCGATTGACATTATTAATGGAACGGACAAACTTCGACACTGGATAGAAAATAATGATAGCATAGAAATACTGGATTCGTTTGAAAATTTCGAGAAATTCAATTCAGAAAGAAATGAAATAAAAATTTATTAAAAACTAATTTTAGACTTGAGCACTTTACTTATATTTTCAGTAATAGTTATTTATTTTGGTTTAATTATGACTATTTCCTATTTCACTTCAAGGAATAGAAGTGATGAATCTTTTTTTACCGGCGACAGGCAATCTCCATGGTTTTTAGTTGCTTTTGGTATGGTTGGTGCCGCATTATCCGGGGTGACCTTTGTTTCCGTACCGGGAATGGTGAGCAATAATAACTTCTACTTCTTTCAATTCATCTTAGGGAACGTTGTTGGTTATTTATTTATAACATTTATTCTGATACCCTTATATTATAAATTAAGACTGGTATCCATTTATAGCTATTTGAATGATAGATTTGGAAACAGAACCTATAAAACGGGGTCTTTATTCTTCTTAGTTTCACAATCCTTTGGTGCAGCCTTAAGATTGTTATTAGCGGCGAAAATTTTACAGTTTGCATTTTTTGATAAATTTCAAGTGCCGTTCTACCTTACTGTAATTATCATTCTTTTACTGGTTTGGCTCTACACAAATAAATCTGGAATAAAGACAATCGTTTGGACTGATACTATGCAAACTTTTTTTTTAATACTGGCTGCTGTAGTTACTATTGTCGCTATAATAAGAGCTCTCGATTTAACTGTTGCACAGTCTGTAAATGAAGTTGTTAACCATAAGTATTTTAATATTTTTAATTGGGATAGCAAATCAGGGAATAATTTTTATAAACAATTTGTTGCAGGTATATTGATCGCGATAGCAATGATGGGACTAGATCAAAATATGATGCAAAAAACACTGACCTGTAAAAATCAAAGGGACGCTCAAAAAAACACTTTAACGTTTAGTTTGATATTGGCGATCACGCAATTTTTATTTTTAGGTTTAGGTATACTATTGTACATCTATGCGGAAAGAAATAATATTTCCCTACCAATTGGCGACAATGGCGTGTTTTTAGATACCGATACTTTATTTCCTAATTTAGCTATAAATCATCTTGGTGCTGTTGTGGGAGTGAGTTTCCTACTAGGTATCATTGCAGCTTCCTTTTCAAGCGTGGATTCTGCATTAACTGCGCTTACAACTTCCTTTACCTATGATTTTTTGGATATCTCACACAAATCCAGCGAAGATAAAAAAAGACTGAAGAACAAGGTGTTATTTGGTTTTTCTGTTGTAATATTTATAATTGTTATGCTATTTTCCAATAGTAGAGGGGATGTAATTTCTTTAATTTTCAAGGTGGCAGGATATACCTATGGACCACTGTTAGGGTTGTACTTATTTGGAATGTTTACAAAAATTAGTATTATAGATAAGTGGGTACCGGTAATTTGTATCTTAGCACCGTTGTTAACATACGCGTTAAGCGAATATTTTAGCCTTAATTTTAATTTTGATTTTGGATTTATTAATATTGCTGTAAATGCAACATTAACTATTATTGGCTTAATCATTGTAAAAAGAAGAAAATAAAATGTCAACAAAACTTACCACCGAGCAATCTTCCTATTATGACAATTTGGAAAAGATGAGTGTAAAGGATTTGCTTAAAAACATTAATAATGAAGATAAAAAAGTTGCTGTTTCTGTTGAAGAGGCATTAGACCAAATAGAAATACTAGTTGAAAAAATTGTAGAGAAATTTGAAGCTGGCGGAAGATTATTTTATATTGGCTCCGGAACGAGTGGAAGATTAGGTGTATTGGATGCTTCTGAATGCCCGCCAACATTTGGTGTTCCCGATGATTGGGTAATAGGCTTAATATCTGGTGGAGATATCGCTCTTAGAAAAGCTGTAGAAAATGCTGAAGATGATGAACATCAGGCATGGAAGGATTTGAAGAAATACAATATTAATAGTGACGACGTTTTGATTGGAATTGCTGCCTCCGGAACTACACCCTATGTTATTGGGGGAATTGAGGACGCGAATAGGAATGGACTTATAACTGGTTGTATAACATGTAATTTTAATACAAAATTGGCTGAGGTAGCTAAGCATCCAATTGAGGTATTATTGGGCTCGGAATTTGTTACAGGAAGTACAAGAATGAAATCAGGCACGGCGCAAAAATTAGTTTTAAACATGATTTCCACTTCACTAATGATCAAATTAGGGAGAGTACAGGGTAATAAAATGGTGGATATGCAACTGTCTAACGAAAAATTGATCAGAAGGGGTACAATGATGATATCCAAGGAATTAGAAATTGATGAAGCCAAAGCCAAAGAATTACTATTGCATCATGGCAGTGTCAGAAAAGCAATAGAGAATAATAGTTAGTGCTTATCAATTATAATTCATTTAAACCTAGAAATAATTAATAGGATGATCAAGTTTGAACTTTTATTATTGAAATAACAGAATAGTAATTCAGGTTATTGATAGCCAGATAAGATTAACAAATGAAGAGGAGAAGAACTTGGTTATTTCCGTCTAGAAAATCACAAATATTTTATTTATGAGATTAATTCCCGCAATTGACATAATTGATGGTAAATGCGTACGGCTATCCAAAGGAGATTATGATACAAAAAAAATTTATAACGAGAATCCTTTGGAAGTAGCAAAGAAATTTGAAAATCACGGAATTAAATATCTACACTTGGTGGATTTGGATGGTGCTAAAAGCAAACACATTGTAAATCATAGGGTATTAGAACGAATAGCAACGAACACTAATCTAAAAATTGATTTTGGAGGAGGATTAAAATCAGATGAGGATTTGCACATAGCATTTGAAAGCGGTGCCCGTCAGATAACAGGAGGAAGTATTGCTGTAAAAGATCCCGTAACTTTTTCCAGATGGATCAAAAAATACGGATCGGATAAGGTTATTCTTGGGGCAGATGCTAATAATGAGAAAGTAGCTATTAGTGGTTGGCAGGAAGAATCAAATGAAGAACTGATTCCATTTGTTTTAAATTATCAGGAGAAAGGCATTACTTATGTGATCTGCACAGATATTTCTAAAGATGGGATGCTACAAGGACCGTCATTTGATTTGTATATGAAGATCTTGGAAAAAACAACAAATATAAAATTAATAGCTTCGGGAGGAATCTCTTGTTTTGAGGAATTACCTAAATTAGCCGAATTAGGTTGTGAAGGAACAATAATTGGAAAGGCTATTTATGAGAATAGAATTAGCTTAAAACAACTAGAAGAATTTATTATTAACAGATAAAATTATCTCTCCCAAACAGGGAGACTAGGTGAGTACGATGTTAACCAAAAGAATTATACCTTGTTTAGATATTAAAGATGGGCGCACCGTAAAAGGTGTTAACTTTGTAGGTTTGCGTGATGCGGGTGATCCGGTTGAATTGGCCGATAGATATTCGAAAGAAGGAGCCGATGAATTGGTTTTTTTAGATATAACTGCTACTAAAGAAAGAAGAAAAACCTTGGTTGAGTTAGTTAAAAAGGTAGCGAGGAAAGTAAATATTCCCTTTACCGTTGGCGGAGGAATTTCTTCTGTAGAAGATGTAAATATTTTATTAAGAGCAGGCGCCGATAAAGTTTCAATAAATTCTTCAGCTGTAAGAAACCCACGGTTAATTAACGATTTGGCCAATAAATTTGGTAGTCAATGTATTGTTCTCGCCGTGGATGCAAAACTTATTAATGGAGAATGGAAAGTTTTTTTGGTAGGTGGAAGGGAAGAAACAGAACGAAAGCTATTTGAATGGGTTAAAGAAGCCGTAGAACGCGGAGTTGGAGAAATATTATTTACCTCTATGGATCATGACGGAACGAAAAATGGTTTTGCTAATGACGCTTTGCGACAAATTTCCAAAGAAGTGAATGTGCCCGTAATTGCTAGTGGCGGAGCAGGGAATATGCAACATTTTACCGATACTTTTAAGCTGGGTAAAGCTGATGCTGCTTTAGCTGCAAGTGTTTTTCACTATAAAGAAATAGAAATAAAAGAGTTGAAAAAAGAACTGGATAAACAAGGAATTAGAGTTAGAATTTAAAACTTGTTTTATTGGTAAGGAATGATTTTAAACTGAAAAGGATATGAAAATTAATTTTGATCAAAATACAGGATTGGTGCCTGCAATCATACAAGATAATGACACTAAAAATGTTTTGATGTTGGGCTATATGAACGAAGAGGCTTACCATAGAACAATAGAGACAAGAAAAGTCACATTTTTTAGTCGTAGTAAGAGAAGATTGTGGACTAAAGGCGAGGAAAGCGGTAATTTTTTGCACTTAATTGATATTAAAAATGACTGTGACGATGATTCTCTTTTGATAAGCGTAAATCCTCAAGGGCCAACCTGTCACAAAGGTTCTGATACTTGCTGGGGTTCTGATAACATTCAAAATTTAGGATTTTTATCTGAATTAGAGAACATTATAAAGAACAGGAAAGAAAACAGGCAGGATAAGTCCTATGTGGCGTCTTTGTTCAAAGATGGCATTAATAAAATTGCACAAAAAGTTGGAGAAGAAGCGGTTGAGGTTGTTATTGAAGCAAAAGATAATGATGATGACCTGTTCCTCAATGAATCTGCTGATTTATTGTTTCATTACTTAATTTTACTGCAGGCCAAAGGATTTCGATTGAATGATATTATAGAAGTATTGAGATCGAGACATAAATAATATTTTATGATGGACGACTTAACAGATGGAAAAGTTTCCTATCAGCATTCATTTCGTGTTGAAGGGGAGCATCTTGACGCTTTGAATCATGTAAATAACGTTGTTTATTTACAATGGGTCAACGATATTTCAGAGAAACACTGGGAGCTTCTATCTAATGATTATTTAAACAGTAAATATTTTTGGGTATGCCTTCGGCATGAAATTGACTACCTCAATCAAGCCATTCTTGGAGATGAAATAAGAATTTTTACATGGGTAGGCGAATCTGCAGGGGTAAAATCTATCAGAAACGTGAACATTTATAAAGGTGATACTATGCTGACAAAAATAAAATCAACATGGTGTTTGATAGATGCAAAGACCTTAAGACCTACTAGAATTAAAGACGATATTTTAGAGGTATTAAAACCAAAATAGCAGGGATAGTTTAACTCAACTCTTTTATTTTTAATAATTTTTCCAGAATAAATTCTACGCCTTGTTCTTCATTGCTCTTTGTATTAAATCGAGCAATTTTTTTTACATTGGAATGTGCATTATCCATAGAAAAACTAAAATAGGCTTCCTCAAGCATCTCCAGGTCATTATTGTAATCACCAAAGACCATTGTTTCCTCCTTGCTGATACCTAGTTTGTTTTGTACAAAACGTAAGGCATTTCCTTTATTTGCATGAGGACTGGATATATCCAGCCAATTTTCTCCCGATACTTTGATCTGGAATTTATCCTCTAAATGCACCATAGCAGGATAGATGAATTTTTCTGAACACTCAAAATGATAAATAGCAATTTTAAAAAATTCGTCATCTTTTACCATAGCCAGATCATCTACAATTTCATACTTTGAATAATATTCGTTTAATATAGATATGAAATGTTCATTCTTTGTTTCAATATAGGCAGAGTTTTTCCCACATAAAACAGTGTAAACATTGTCTAAATTCTTAATAAGAGGCAGTAGTTCTTGTATTTTTCTTTGCGATAAATTTACGGATAGTAATTCTTGCTCTTCATAAATAACGATACCACCATTTTCCGCCACAATGAATATTTCATCTTGAATGGAACGTAATTTATTTGCAATGCTATGCAATTGTCGTCCACTCGCAGCAACAAAGTGGATATTATACTTTTTAAGTTGTGAAAACAGTCTAAAAAAATTCTTACTTACTTGGCTGTTACCATTGAGTAATGTGCCATCCATATCTGTAACTACCAGTCTGACTTTAGATAGATCCATATTCCTTTATATATTATTAAGTTGCAAAAATAACATACTATATCTGTATAATGTATTAATTACAAGTTATTTGTTAGTAATTTTGACAGGCAATATTCTTCTTGCAAAACATCTGACAATCAAAATAAAACAACTACTTTTGCACTTTCAAAAAAAAAGCAAATGCAATCTATCAGAAACATAGCAATCATCGCCCACGTTGACCATGGTAAAACCACATTGGTTGATAAGATAATTGATCAAGCAAAAATATTAGACGAACGGAAAATACGAAAAGAGCTGTTGTTGGATAATAACGATTTGGAGCGTGAAAGAGGGATCACTATTTTATCTAAGAATGTATCTGTAAATTATAAAGGGGTAAAAATTAACGTGATCGATACACCGGGGCATGCTGATTTTGGTGGTGAAGTAGAACGTGTATTAAAAATGGCGGATGGTGTTTTGTTATTGGTGGATGCATTCGAAGGCCCAATGCCTCAGACCCGTTTTGTGTTAGGAAAAGCCTTGGAATTGGGTTTAACACCTATTGTTGTTGTAAATAAAGTTGATAAAGAAAATTGTACACCTGATCTGGTGCACGAAAAAGTATTTGATTTGATGTTTGCTTTAGATGCTACTGAAGAACAATTAGATTTTACAACCATTTATGGTTCAGCAAAAAATGGATGGATGAGTACAGATTGGAAGGAAAAGAAGGCTGATATTATCGATTTATTGGATGCTGTAATCAAAGAGATTCCTGAGGCTCCTTACATTGAAGGTACGGCACAGATGCAAATAACCTCCTTGGATTTTTCTTCTTTTACCGGAAGAATTGCTATTGGTAGAGTTTATAGAGGTGATTTGGAGGTTGGGAAGGATTATATGCTTTGTAAATCGAATGGAAAAAATAAAAAAGTTCGTATTAAAGAGTTGCACACTTTTGAAGGTATGGGTAAGGACTCGGTTGAAAAAGTTCGTTCAGGCGATATTTGTGCAATAACAGGGATCGATGATTTTGAAATTGGTGATACTATTGCAGACGTGGAAAACCCGGAAGCACTGCCTAGAATTGAAGTGGATCAACCTACCATGAGCATGTTGTTTACAATAAATAATTCTCCTTTCTTTGGTAAAGAAGGAAAATATGTAACATCTCGTCATTTGCGAGACCGTTTGTTTAAAGAAACAGAAAAGAATTTAGCCTTAAGAGTTGAAACTACGGATTCTGAAGATAAATTTAACGTATTTGGTCGTGGTGTATTACACTTATCTGTTTTAATTGAAACAATGAGGCGTGAAGGATACGAATTGCAAGTGGGAAGGCCACAAGTAATTATTAAAGAAGTTGATGGTGTAAAATGTGAACCTTTCGAAACTTTAGTAATTGATGTTCCCGAGGAAGTCTCTTCTAAAGCGATCAATTTAGTGTCTTTGCGTAAAGGTGATTTGTTAGTAATGGAACCAAAAGGAGATCTACAACATTTAGAATTCAATATTCCATCAAGAGGATTGATAGGCTTACGTAACAAAATTTTGACTGCAACTGCGGGAGCAGCTATTATCAATCATAGGTTTAGCGAATATGGACCTTATAAAGGAGATTTGTCAGACGAGTTAAAAGGAGCAATTGTTTCTGCTGTAACCGGAAAAGCTACGGCCTATGCTATTGACCGTTTACAAGATCGGGGTAAATTTTTTATTGATCCTAATGATGAAATTTATACGGGTCAGGTTATTGGAGAAAATAGCAAGAGTGATGACATGGGTGTAAATTTGATCAAAGGAAAAAAATTATCAAATGTTCGTTCTTCCGGAACAGATGAAGCGGCGAAGATATTTCCAAAAGTTGATTTTTCTTTGGAGGAGTGCATGGAATATATTAGATCTGATGAGTACCTTGAAGTAACACCATTGAGCTTAAGAATGAGAAAAATTAATTTTAAATAAAATATTCGTTCTATATTTAATTATTGGCTCATTTTTTGCTAGGTATAATTTGTAAATTCCGCTCGTAAAAAAAATGAAAATTTGAAACATATGAAATTGAAACATATAATTATCTTACTCATTGCCGTTAGTATTTTTTCCTGTAAAAAAGACGATGAGGGAGAAGTACATGATCCGGCAGCCCAAGCTATAATTGATGATGAAATATTAGTGGAGTTTTTACAGACACACTACCTTAATTCCGACAATGAAATTTTATTGATCACTGAGGGTGAAACCCCTTTATATGAGGAGGTAGAGACTGATAATATTACTTTTGATGATGTGAACTACAAAATGTATCGCTATATGGGAGATGAAGGAATTGGGGTAAATCCGTCAAGCAGTGATTCTATCCAAGTTCTCTATAAGGGCTATCTGATCAACCAGATTAAGTTTGATGAAAATAAAAGCTATACGACTTCGAATTCATGGTTTCATTTGCCAAGTTTAATTGTTGGGTGGCGTTTTGGTTTCCCTCATTACAAATCAGGAGAAAGGGTTAGTTATCCTGACGAATCTTTCGGTTACGAAAATACAGGTCAGGGGATACTTTTTATACCTTCTGGATTAGCTTATGGTGAAACGGGAACATATTCTATTCCACCTAATTGGCCTATTTATTTCAAAATAGAGTTGGGTGCGGTTGTAGTGGCAGATGCAGACAATGATTGGGTGGTTAATAGTGATGAAGACCTCGATAACGATCAAATAGTTAATAATGATGATACAGATGGAGATAGTGTTCCGAATTATCTCGACATTGATGACGATGGTGACGGTGTCTTAACAAAAAATGAAGATGCCAATGGTGATGGCGATCCAAGAAATGATGATTCAGATGGTGATGGTATACCGGATTATTTGGATAAGGGTACGAAATAGGAAAGATAAAATATAAAAGAGACTAATTAGTCTCTTTTATATTTTTATAAATAACAAGTTTTAATTTACTCTGTTGAGAATATAGGCAGTAGCAAGTTCTCCTTGTATTTCACTGCCATTCTTGTCTAATAACAACAGACCATTATCTACTTTCTTTAAATAATTCATCGTTCCTGCTTTCTCATCCAATAAAATCATAAAAGTATCTGTCAGGGAATAGAACCCTTCATATTCAATAATTTCTTCTGACTTACCTCGATACATCAGTTTCAAGCTATAAGATAGATTTTCATTTAATTTCAATTGGTATTGGATGCCTTCACAATCTGCACAAGGAATATTACCCATGTAGTTTCCAACAACGCCAGCAATAAAATCATCCGCTAATGTTTTTTGAGCTTGTTGCATAGCAAACTCCTGATGTGCTTGCTGGTGCTTTTGCGCATGTGGATTAACGTTACTACCTGTACTACTACTCGAACTGCCACAAGATAGGTTTAACGTGATTAAAGAGGCTAGAATAATATATTGTAAATTTTTCATGATGAATATGTATATTACAAATTTATGAATAATTGATTTATTATCATGAGGTTTGGTTTGTATGCGTCTAAAATTGTTCTGGGTTTGCTTGTCAATTATGAAATTTGGCCTTGGAATACAATTAGTTAATTAAATTGATATCCTCATATATTTAGGTTTTTTTAATTACTTTAGGGAAACCTTAAGGAACCTTAAAGCCGATTTAAAATGTAGAATTTCATGGGATAGTTTATGTAGTAAAAAAAATGAAGCTAGTTCCCCTTTGCCCATTTGTGGCAAGTTATATCAGATCAAATCCAGAATGGAAAACTCTTCTAAAAAAAGGAATTAAAATTTAAGACTTATGAGCGAAAGAAACATTATTAAGAAATATTCGAACGAAGAGATAACGGTTGTTTGGGAACCAAAAAAATGTATTCATGCGGGGGCATGTGTCAAAATCTTACCAGAAGTTTACAATCCAGAGTTAAAGCCATGGATAAGTATAGATAATGGCACCACGAACGAATTAAAAGCTCAGGTGTCAGAATGCCCTTCGGGTGCCTTAAGCTATTTTATGAATGATGGAGAAGATCAGGAAGCAGGAAACTTAGAGACGGTAGTGGAAGTTATGCAAAATGGACCGCTACTGGTTTATGGAACCCTAAAAATAACGAACTCAAATGGCGAAAAGGAAATAAAAAATAAAACCACAGCCTTTTGTAGATGCGGCGCTTCCAACAACAAGCCTTACTGTGATGGCACGCATAAAAAAATTGAATTCGATGGATGAGTCTATGGTGTTTGAATTATTTTTTATTTTCAAGAATGGCTTCTAATCCAATAAATTCGTAGTCTTTTTCTTTTAGGTTAGAAATAAGATCATCTAATTTATTATAAAATTTATCAACTCTCTTAGGATCAGTACCTAAATGACTTAATAACAAGAACCCGTTAAGACCACTATTGGCTTCAAGATCAATAATTGAATTATAAATTTCCGCTGAATTTCTGTAATTTTTCTCTTTAGGCAAGGTATAATCCGCATGTGATAAAGTACCCGGTGTATAATTTATCAATGTAAGCTTATTTCTGGCCGACCATTGGGTTATGATGGCATTATTCCACTCATATGGGGGTAAAAAATAGGGGGTATCTTCCTTTTTAAATCCAAAAGGTATCATTGCTTTATAATTCTCATCAATATCCTCAGAGAACTCCTCATAATTAACCAATAGATTTTTCTCCTTAGACCAATCGTTATATAATAAATGAGCATTTGAATGTGCCCCTAAATAATGACCATCCTTTTTCGCGGTAGTAATAAAGTTTTTATATTCCGGATTTCTATAAAAATTTCCTGTTAAAAAAAAGGAGGCCTTTATTTTATGTTTTTTCAAAACTTGTAATATTGTTTCAGCACCATCAGCGAAACTATCTCCTGTAAAAATTAAGTGTATTTTTTTTTCTTTAATATTTCCTCTGATAATTGCTCCGGTACGATCATAAATTAGGCTAAGTTTTTCATGTCCTTTCGCTTTGCTTTCCTTTTCCATGGAAGAAAGATAATACACCAAACTAGCTGTTCCATCCATAGTTGGTTCATTAGTAGAATAATCTCCAACATCATCGTGGTAAACGAAGAAATTGGATTGTAATTCTGAATAGGAATCTTCTCTTTCCAGTACCAAGCCTATCAAATTGTTAAAGATCGATCCATAGACTGGTCCATCTACCAAGCCTCCATCAGTTTGATAACCCTTTAAATGATTTAGGGATGAATGGGGATAAATTGGAGTATCACCATCTTTTGGAAGTCCAACGATCATGCTTGTTCCCCATGGATTGCAACCAAATAGCCAGTCTCGTAAAGCAGCTTCCATTTCATCATATTTAGTATCATTCGTTAATTCTTTATACAATTTACATTGGGTTACGGCAGCCGTAATGTAGTTATTAGAACACCAGATAAAAGGTATTCCAACTAAAAATGGATTACCTTTCCCTCTATCATACAAAATTTGCAAGCCATTTTTATAATAATTTGTCACATCATTTTTTTCAGAACCCGTTAGTGATAGTGCTAATTCATTATGAGCAGCATTTAAAAACGGATAATATTGGTAGTGGTTTACACTGTCCTTGCCAATCCAGGGAGAGATCATCTCTTTTGAGGCAAACTCAAGAGCATTTTTTTTGTACTCCTCTTTTTTAGTGAGTCTATAAAGTTCACTGGCCGCCAGTTCCATATCATCCAACCAATTATCTTCTTCATAAAAATAAGGGCTTTTGCAAGGAGCTGTTTGACTTACACCCGGGTTTTGCATTCCGTAATCATAAGCATCTTTGGCTCTTTTGATAAGATCCTGAGTTATTTCAGGATAAAATTCTTTCAATACATCGGCACCTATGGCGAATGTGGATGCATATTTTCCTGCGGTGGAAGCAGCTCCGGTAGAACGGTTTTTATACTTTAATAATCCCTGTTTCTCGGCCGATGCCAAATATACGGGTCTACCAACATGCTCTATATTATATACCACTTGATCCTCATTGGGTAAACGAAACCCGGCGTGATCTCTGTCATCTGCAATTTGGTTATAATACTCGTCAGAGGAAGGATTCATTCTTAATAACCAATCCATTCCGAATTTTGCCTCATCTATAACATCGGGAATTCCGTTTGGACCAGGAAGGCCATTTGCTTGATGTATATCTTCAAACGTCTTTGGGTTTTCTCTGTATGCAAAAAGCAATTGAAATATGGCGTTTGCGGATGTTGCAGTATATTGCAAATAATCTGTTGCATCGTGCCAACCACCTCTTACATCCAGCCTATGTCCATTTTTATCAGGATTGTAAACAATAAAACCATCATTAACATGACAAGAATCTGTTAAATAAGGATTATAACCGCATCGTTGTTGCCTCATGTATTTAAGCAGAAAATCAGCCGTTCCATCGTAAACATTTGCATTAATATTGAATATAGGAGATCTGATATTTCCCGTTTGAATATAATATTGGCCTTCTGTTTTAAAATCGGAAAAGTTTAGTCGATAGGAACTTTTAAATGGGCCGAATTTTCCCTTGGCAACAATGGTCTTTGAGGAATAAACAATCTCATTCGTCTCGGAATCGTGAATAGAGAACGCTTCAATTTTTATTATTTGTTTTGATCCGAGTACTGCAACTTTAACGGATTGAGGAAGGTACCCTAATTGATTAATTCTAATCCATGAATGTTCATCTTTGGGTGTAAAACCATAAAAAATAAAGGATAAAATAATAAGTATAAAAATTTTCTTCATGCTTATTTCACTTTTAAGATTGAAATTATATAAAATTACCAATAGTTATTGGTATAAGCAAAGAAAAAAAAGATGTCTGCAAAGGCTATTTAATGTCATTCTTACCAGCCGTCAGGGTCGAAATGACAAATTCACATTTCAATGTAAAATCATATGATGAATTATGTTTCAATTGCTTCTATTCATCTTGAAAGTTGCCGGGAGGATAGATCACTTTCCAATCCTTTTTCATGTCTATCACGGTCCAGCCATCTTTCTTGGCCTGATCCAGGCCTTTGTCTAATTTACCAATGTGCGATTCTCTATCATAGGCCCATTCTCGTTCTGCATCTGTATGGTGCAAATAAAGCATAAAACTCTTGTGCTCATTGGAAGCTGTCCATTGCAACATCTGAAGATCGCCATCAGAGTTTCCTGAGGCGAATACTGGTTTTTTGCCAATAATTTTTTGAATATTCAAAGGTTTTCCTTCCTTGTCATCAATAAAATCTAACCCTGCAATACGCCTAATTACTGGTTTACCGTCATTATAATCAAATTCTGTTTTTATTCTGCTGCCGAGGATCTGTTCCTCTGGTATTCCATAGATTTCGGTTACAAAGGCTCGCATAAAATCCACACCACCTCCTGAAACAATATAGGTCTTAAAGTCATTTTCTCTTAAATAGTGTAATAATTCCAGCATGGGTTGATACACCAACTTATCATAACCAACGTTTTTTGTTGGATGTTTCGCAGTTTTTACCCATTCTTTAACATAGCTTTCAAATTCTTCCGTGCTATTTCCTGCATGTGTAGCCATGATCAACTCTAATAAACCATGTTCACCTTGTTTTATCAATGCCTCCATATCATTTTCTAACACAGCCTTAAAAGGTTGCTCGATTTTCCATTCAGGATGATCAACTGCCATGGCTTTAACCCTGTCCATCGCAAAAAATAATTGAAAATAAGCAGGTTGTTCACTCCAAAGATTTCCATCATTATCAAAAGTTGCAATTCTGTCGGATATTGGTATAAAATTGTGATTATTCTTATCGGTGACGGCATCAACAAAAGCAAGGATTTCTTTTTTAGAATTTACATCGTTCCACGAGGGAAGGAGATCTGAGTTTACAACAGCAACTTTATTTGTTGTTTCTGTTTTTTCACTCTGTACGCATGAAAATAAAAATATACTTATTAGAAATACACTTATACTTTTTATAATAATTGTTTTCATAATTTTATATTTAAAAAAGGTCAGTTCTTAAAAAAAAAACTGACCTATTATTCTTCTTCAAATAATATTTAATTGCTTTTTAGCGTCATTTCTTCTATTTGTTTTTCCACTTTAGAGAGGCTCCAGTCACCAGCTGTTTGGCTTGGTGGATACTCCTTAAATGTACTTAAGAAATTAAAAGCATACCCTTGAATTGCTATTAGAATATAAGCTCTATCTATATACCAATCATAATAGGTATTAGATCCCTCTAATGCTTTTTCATACGGATCTCTACGAAGATTAAATAAATATGGAGCTCTTAATTCTATAAAAGGCTCTAACCAAATTTGTAATTGATGAGCTCTATTAACCTGAAACATTGCTTTCCAATCTCCATATCGCAAAGCAGCAATTTGTCCTGCATCATTCACGTAAACAAATCCTTCTCTAAGTGATTCTTTAGCTGCTCCCGTTAAGTAATCCAATTGGTTTACGCCATCGATGTGATTTTTATATGATCTACCATTCAATGTTACTCCACTTTTAGCTTTAGCAACAATGTCTGGTTCGCCAGCAATAGCGGCGAAAGTTGGCAACCAATCTTCATGTGCAACAATACCATTTAAAGTTTTTCCAGCAGGAAAATGACTTGGCCATCTTACAAATGCGGGAACACGGTAAGCGCCTTCCCAAGAACTGTTTTTTTCACCATGAAATGGTGTAGTTCCAGCGTCTGGCCAAGTGTTATAATGCACTCCATTATCTGTAGAATACATAACAACGGTATTATCTGCAATACCTAATTCATCCAATAAGTCGAGTAATTGTCCTACATGTAAATCGTGTTCAACCATACCGTCACCATACTCATCGTGCCCAGAAATACCACGAAGTTCTTCTTTAACGTGTGTTCTAAAGTGCATACGAGTACCATTCCACCATACAAAAAATGGTTCACCAGATTTTACAGTTTCTCTAATAAATCTTTTAGTCTCTTTAATGGATTCATCATCGATGGTTTCCATTCGTTTTTTGGTAAGTGGGCCTGTATCTTCAACACGTTGTCCACCTTTTCCATCTGCCCAAGAATGTATAACTCCTCTTGGTCCATATTTTTCTTCAAATGTGGAACCATCTTTTAAAACCATACCGGTTGGATAATCCATATTTTCAGGCTCTTCTTCCGCATTTAGGTGGTAAAGATTTCCAAAGAACTCATCAAATCCATGATTCGTAGGTAAATGCTCATCCAAATCACCTTCATGATTTTTCCCAAACTGACCTGTAGTATAGCCTTGACTTTTTAAAACAGTTGCCATCGTAAGATCACTTTCTTGCCAACCTTCTTTAGCACCTGGCATTCCTACTTTGGTCATTCCGGATCTTACAGGTACGCTACCACTTATAAACGCAGCTCTACCAGCAGTACAACTTTGTTGGGCATAATAATCAGTAAAGGCTAGGCCTTCTTGGGCTACCCGGTCAATATTAGGGGTCATGTAACCCATCATGCCTCGATTATTGTGACTGATATTAGATTGCCCAATGTCATCACCCCATATAACTAGAATGTTGGGTTTTTTTTGAGCAGTAATTGTGAATACAAATAAAAAGAGTATTCCGAATAAGATTGTTGCTTTGTTTTTTTTCATAATGGGGGTTTTAAAAGATTGGTTAGATTTACTATAGTCATTATTTGTAAAAATAATAATTGCAAAGATATGAAATTTATAAATCCACTTGAATATAATAATCGGATTAGACTGCACAATTCTTCTTATTAATAAAAAAAAGACAGAGAAATTAATCTCTGTCTTTTTTTTATCTAAAAATGAATTTACTCTATTCTTTTTTATGAATAAAATTAATATTATTAAGAAGTGTAAAACGGACCCCATCTGTTATATAATGCTCAATTTGGTAAAATTGTGCTGCAACTAAAGGACTCGTCTCTTTACGAATTTTTTTTACGAACCTCATTATTAAATTATTTTCAGAATTTCTTATGTTGTTTGCCTGTGCCAGAATTTCATCTGCCTGAGTATCCGTAACTGTTCCCTCTGCTGTAGTATAGCTCATTAAAAGTTCTACTTTCTTTTCACCAATTTTTTTTCTTTCAACTTCGTACTCATTATACAGCTTCCAAAAGGCGTCAGCATTGACTCCGGACAGATCCATATTTTCTTCATAGACTGCTTTTTTCTGTACTCCAAAGAGGTTTTGAACAATATTAATTTCCTCTATAGAGTAATCTTGCGAAAATGTAATATTTAGAAATAGTAATCCAATAATTAATAATGCGATTTTCTTCATGGTATTTTAATTGTTATTTGTTAGTTAATTTAATTAGTTATTCTGTTTTGGAAATATATAATTCTTCTAATAGTTCTGATCGAATTAAAGCGTCAAGGTAATTTTCTATTTGATAAAATTGCAAGGCCACTACGGCATCCGTTTTGGATTTAATCTTTTTGTAATAAGTTCGTATCAATTTATCGGTGTCTGTTCTCAGAGGCAAAATTTCATTCATGATCATTTCTGCATCGGCAGCTCTAATGGTTCCATAATCATTAACATAATTCCAAAGAATCTCATATTTCTTTTTGCCGAGATCTTTCCTTTTAGTTTCATATTCCGCATATAATTCCCAAAAAGCCCCTTCTTCATTAGGGTCTAATTCAACAAATGCATCAACTACTTCTTTTTTTTCCATGCCATATAAGGACTGTATTAGTTCAAGATCGTCCTGATAGGTTTGAGAAAATCCGAGGGTGACAAATAAAATAGCTATAAATAAAGAGGATAATTTTTTCATGATAAGGGATTTAGTTGAATAAACTGCCATTAATGATGGCCTTTAACAAACTTAATTAAAAATGTTAACTTTACAAAAAAACTAATTTAATACTTTTTATTATGGTTCAATTATCTGTTAATGGGAAAAATTACGAAATTGATGTTGCTCCTGAAATGCCTGTTTTATGGGCTATAAGGGATATAATTGGATTAACCGGAACGAAGTATGGATGTGGTACAGGCATATGTGGTTCTTGCTCGATCCTGCTGGGTGACAGCTCTATAAGATCATGTATAACCCCTGTATCTCAAGCCGTAGGAAAAGAAATTACGACGATAGAAGGTGTTGAGAAAATGAATAAAAATTTGCAGGATGCCTGGCATGAATTTAATGTTCCGCAATGTGGTTATTGCCAACCTGGGCAACTAGTCTCAGCCTTGGCCTTATTAATTAAAAACCCGAATCCATCGGATGATGATATTGACATTGCCATGTCGGGAAATATATGTCGATGTGGAACATATACCAGGATCAGAAAAGCAATTCACAGAGCTGCAGAATCCAGTGAAGTCAAAGTTTAATTAGGTTTCTTAAAAATAATAATAGATGAAAATCAAGAATAAATTAAGTCGCAGATCTTTTATTAGAAATGTTAGTCTGGCATCAGGAGGACTTGTTTTGGCATGTAATGCTCCCAGCTCAAAAAATGAAATTCAAAAATTCCTTGATAATTCCGAATCCTTTACGCCTAATTTATTCGTACAATTAAGATCAAATGGAGAATTGATTTTGACGGCTTCAAGATCTGAAATGGGGCAGGGTATAAGAACAGCTTTAACATCGGTAATTGCTGATGAAATGGATGCGGATTGGACAAAGGTCATTGTTAAACAAGCAACCGGTAATGCCATTTATGGTAATCAAAATACGGACGGATCAAGAAGTATACGAACAATGTTTGAACCAATGCGGGAAATGGGTGCGATGGCAAGAACTATGTTAGTGAGTGTCGCAGCAACCAGATGGAATATCAGTGAGTCTGATTGCATTACACAGAAGCACTTCGTGATTAATAAAAATAGTAATGAAAAGATATTCTATGGTGATCTAGTAGATGAAGCCTCAAAACTTAATACACCTATTGGAGTTGCTCTAAAATCTCCTAAGGATTTTATTTATATAGGTAAGGACCTAACGAGTGTTGATGTGAATGATTTTGCAACCGGAAAGGCTAAATACGGTTTAGATATTAGAGTTCCAAATATGAAATTTGCTACTATAGAAAGATGCCCTGTAACCTTTGGTTCTGTTAAAAGTTACAATAAGGAAAGTGCGCTTCAAATTAAAGGTGTACTCGATGTAGTAGAACTTCCAAGAATAGAGAAACCTTTTGGGCCTCTTGGGGGAGTTGTTATAATAGCAGAAAATTCGTGGGCTGCTATAAAAGGTAAGGAAGCACTAGAAGTGAGATGGGATCTTGGAAGCAATCAAGAATATAATAGTGAGGAGTATATGAAAACGCTCACTAAAAATGTTCATAAAAAAGGGAAGGAAATTAAAAATGAAGGAAATATTGATTCGGCTTTTAAAGGAGCGGATGCAATTGTAGAGAGTACCTATCAGCTACCGCATCTGGTTCATGCACCCATGGAAGTTCCAAACGCTACAGCTTATGTTCAAGGAGATAAATGTGAAGTCTGGGCTCCCGTTCAGGCCCCACAAACTGCAAGGAAAGAGATTAGCGATTATTTAGAAATAGATCTGGAAAATGTAACGGTAAATGTCACTTTTTTGGGAGGTGGATTTGGTAGGAAATCAAAACCTGATTATATGGTGGAGGCGGTTGCAATTTCGAAAATGATAGAGGCTCCGGTTCAGGTAATCTGGACAAGAGAAGATGATATTAAACATAGTTATTATCATGCAGTGAGTGCTCAATTTATGAAGGCATCTTTAGATAAAAATGGTGAAGTTACCGGATGGTTGCATCGCACAGCTTATCCATCCATAACATCCACTTTTGCAGCTGGAGTAACTCATGGTGCGGGTTTTGAATTTCAACAGGGCTTGACAAATATCCCTTATGAAATTGATAATATTCGATGCGAGAACGGGGAAGCAATTGCTCATGTTAGAATTGGTTGGTTACGATCTGTTTATAATATTATTCATGGTTTCTCGGTCAATGTTTTTGCTGATGAATTGGCGGTGGCAGCTCAGAAGGATCCCCTTCAATTTAGATTGGATCTAATAGGGAGTGATAGGATTTATCCGTCAGATACTGAATATAAATTAGATACATCTCGTCTGAAAAATGTTCTGAATATAGCAGCCAATAATGCTGGTTGGGGAAAAAAAATGCAAAAAGGGCATGGCAAAGGCCTGGCTGTTCATTATAGTTTTTATAGTTATGTTGCGAGCGTAGTGGAAGTGTCCGTTATAAAAAACAAATTAAAAGTACATAATGTCCATACTGCGATAGATTGCGGAACTTTTGTTAATTCGAACACCATCAAGGCACAAATGGAAGGGGCAGCAATTTTCGGAATGTCTCTGGCATATTATGGTAAAATAACTGCTAAAAATGGTGTAATTCAACAAAGCAATTATCACGATTATAAAATGTTAAGGATGAATGAAGCACCGAACATACAAGTTGAAATTATCAAAAGCAATGATATTCCAACCGGTGTTGGCGAACCTGGAGTGCCTGTAATTGCACCCGCAATTATTAATGCAATTTATAACGCGACCGGGAAAAGATATAAAAAATTACCCTTAGAAGATTTTGATTTAGTATAAAAATAAAAGCCATAGCAAGAATCAAGACACGAACAATTATATAATATAAATGTTTAAATTTTGACAGCCCCCCTCAAGGCTTTTTTCTTGCTACGGCTTTTACAAAATAAAATGCATTTATTCTTTTTCTTTTCTTAAGAAGTGTTAGATGGTATAGCAATTTATTTTTTCTTTTTCATTTTGTGGTATAGCAACCATTTAAAAAACGTTTCAAACTTGGATAAATTGCTTTCTTTTAGAAAATATTTCATTTTAATTTTTATTAGTCTCTTTATCAGCGATTAAGTGAATAATAATTCTCAAAAATTTCTATGTTAACTATCAAAGGTGCAAGTTGTTCGAAGGAAGTAAACTTAAAGATATATGTGCAACAAAGTAGAGTTATTCAATGATTAATTAATATGGTTTTATTTTAAATTTTAGTAAGTTTACTTAATAATTCAATTTCTTATATGCGTTTTTCAAAAATATTCAGTTTAATAATTTTATTATCTTTTTTTTGGCGTGTAGAGGCACATAGTATTACCTTATTGAATGAGGTTTCTATAGATATAGAATTTGAGCAATCAACTAAACAAAAGACAGATACTACTTTAATTAAGAAAATGACATTATCTGAGTTGGTTCGTAAATCGACTTCCGATGGTGTGTATTTAGATAAAATTGAAGATCAATTATTAGATTCAACAGCTTTAGCCAAAATATTTAGTAGGGTAGATGCCAGTGATGAAATTGTAAGTGAATTCTTAAGAGACACAAGAAATAAGAATTTAAATTCATTAACTTTTAGAAAACTTCAAAATTTGAATTCCTTATGGAAAATAAGGAGGACAAGAATTGTTAATTATGTTAACGCCCTTTCCATTCAGATAGATGAACTGAATGAGGAAAAAGCGCATATAGAAGAATTGAGAAAATTTTGGAATGAATATACTCAAAAGAACGTTGGGAAAAAGATTAACAAAGTACTTTATGATAAAATAAAGAAAATAGAAAAGAATGCAAGGCTCGTATTTCCAAAATTTGACAAGCAATTAAATACTTTATTGATAAAACTGGACGAATTAAGTAATCTAAACTTAGTAATAGAAGAACAAATAGAAAAAATCAATAATGCGCTGACAAATACTTCAAGTGATTATTTTTCAATTGATGTCAAACCCATTTGGTCACACCATAAAGAGTTTGATGGGGAAACATTAACAACAAATTTGTCAGTTAATTTTTCGAGATATATAACAGATCAAAAGGGTATAGTTTATGATCACTTGGGTGCTCATATTTTTCTTATAATGATATTTTTTATATTGGTTTATATTATAAGGAGAACGGATGAAAATCATGAGATCCAACTTGATCACACTTACCCGTTTCTGGAAAACGTTTCTCAGGTTTTTAAAATGAGAGTTATAACATCTTTGTTCATAACAATTTTGTTCTCTATAGTTTTATATAAGGATGCGGTAGCCATTTTTATGCAGTCTCTATTGGTTGTTCAAATTATTTTTTTTCTGATTCTTGCCAACAAGGTGGTATCAAAAAGAATTTTGAAACAGTTAATAATACTTGTTGTGTTCTATTATGGGCTTAAGATAGTAGATATTTTTTCTCATCAAGATTATATTGGGCATCTCTTATTGTTAGTTGTTAATGTATTTTTCCTGGTATGGCTGTTTAGAACGAAAATCAAGGACTATTTAATAGAAGGCCTTGATTTTTCAAAATCTGCAAAAAGGATGAGTGTTTATTATATTAATCTCGTTGTGGGAACGGCATCTTTATCACTGATAACCAATATTATAGGATATGTTAATATCTCTTACTATTTATTCTCTGCTGTAGTTGGATTCTCGTTATTTGGAGTCATATTATATTTCTGGTATGCAATAATGAATAATATGATCTATGTATTTCTACAGATCAAGAAAAGTGACAAATTCAAATTAATGTATAGAGAGAAAAATATTATTTATAAGTATTTGTCAAGAATTTTATGGTTCTTTTCTCTCAGTCTGCTTGTATATGTATTGTTAACTATCTTGGCAATTAAGATTATCGCAGTAAATGCATTTTGGAATTTAATGGAATCACCTATTGAATTAGGGTCTTTTAGTATGACACTCTCAAACATTGGCTTATTTTTTATTATTATTTGGTTTTCGATGATTCTGGCAAGATTTATTCAAACAATTCTTCGGGATGAGGTATTAGTAAGAGCTAAATTTGATCGTGGTTTACCTGCCACTATTTCAATGTTGGTTAGGTATACAATAATTACCATTGGGTTTTTTGTAGCCCTGAGTGCCATGGGATTTGAATTTAGTCAGTTGACGGTAATTCTTGGAGCCTTAAGTGTGGGTATTGGATTTGGATTGCAAAACATTTTTAATAATCTGGTTTCCGGATTGATATTGATCTTTGAAAGACCAATTCATATTAATGATACGATAGAGGTTAATAATATGGTGGGACAGGTGAGGAGTATAGGAATTAGAACGAGTAATATTAGGACTTTAGATGGGGCAGAGGTGGTAATACCAAATGGATTATTGATCTCTAATGAAGTGATCAATTGGACGCTTTCCGATAAAAAAAGAAGAATCGAAGTCAATGTTGGTGTTGCTTACGGTTCCGACGTAAAAAAAGTAACTGAGCTGTTTTACCAGGTTATTAAAGAACACGATGAAGCCATTAATTTCCCTCCACCAATGATTTTATTCGATGAATTTGCTGATAGCTCACTTAATTTCAGAATATTATTTTGGACAGATAATTATGGGGAATGGTTGAGAATTCGAAGTGATATTCTATACGCAGTAAATGATATTTTAGAGAAAGAAAATATTGTAATTCCTTTCCCACAGAGAGATGTACATATGTATCCTAAGCAATGATTTTTTAATTAAAAAAGAGTTATAATACATTATAATTATTTTTTTAACTTTGAAAAGATAGAACATCTAAATCAAGAATACTACTAATTAAAATTATTAAAGATGAAAATTAAATACTTATTTGTGGTGTTGTTTGTTGCAACATTGAGTTGTAACACAACCAAAAAAGAAGAACAAGAAACAGAAATTAAAACAGAAGTTCAAAAAGAAGAGGTAGTTAAGAAGGTCCCTAAGAATCAAAAATTAACAAAAGACCAGCAAATTGCATCTGCAATTATTGCCGTACCAACTGAAGCCAGAGAGGGAGCAGCCGTCTATGGTTATGATGAAAATGGTGACCTAATTGCCATTAGAGAAGGAGACAATAGTTTTATTTGTATTGCTGATAACCCCAATAAAGATGGGTTTCAAGTAGTTGCATACCATAATAGCCTGGAACCAATGATGTCAAGAGGCAGGCAACTGAACAAAGAAGGAAAATCACGACAGGAAAAAGAGGAGGCCAGAGCCTCTGAAGCTAAATCCGGTGAATTAACATTACCCCAAAATCCTGCCACTTTACACATCTATTATGGGGAAGATGGGTTTTTTAATACAGAATCCGGGGAAATTGAAAATGCAAAGTATAGATATGTTGTTTATATTCCTTACGCTACTCAGGAAACAACGGGTCTGTCTCTTAAGCCAAATGAAAGTAATCATCCATGGCTCATGTTTCCAGGAAAATACAATGCTCATATTATGATTTCGCCGAAAGAATAGAGTGTAAGCCCAATCCAATTTTAATCATTTATATTGTTTAATATTTTATTTAACTGCCAAATTTCTTTGCTTTATATAGAAATATTTTGGAGTAATTCACATAATGGTGTTGATAACTAAATAGTTATACATTTTTACAAATTAAAATAAACTGTAACTTGTTGTTCAAAATAACTTTAAATCTATATTATTATGTTTTCTAAATCTAATATAATTTCAACGATTGTTACATTTATTTGGGCCTACCTTGGGGGTTATCTGCTGTGGGGTGTTCTTGGAGATCCTTATTTAGCTGATCATCTGGGTACAGCTAACATCACTATAAAGGAGATGCCCGATATGATGTATTTAATAATTGGTTGTTTGATTAACGCCTTTGCTTTTTCAACTATTTATTCAAAATTAACCGGAGATGCCCATGGTATTTCAAAAGGATTGGATTTTGGAATTTGGGTTGGGATCTTAGTTGGTTTTGGCGGAGGAATAATTGATTATTCAACTACCGGAATTTTGAATCTGAATGGGACTTTGGTAAATGGGGTTATCTTTATAGTGTATTTTGCTGTAATGGGAGTGCTTGCTAGTTTAGTATACGGAAAGACATCGAAGTAAGATCTCTTAAAATTTATGAAGCCCCTAATGGGGCTTTTTTTATTACTTAATTTTTGTCTTCATCCTTTTGAATTTTCCTGGCAACATCTTGTACTTCATCCAAAACTCTAAGTAAGTTCATTCCCCACAATTTAGAAATTTCTTTTTCACTATAACCTCGGGTAACTAGCTCCAAAGTAACATTGAAAGTTTCAGAAGCATCTTTCCATCCTAAAATACCACCACCTCCATCAAAATCTGAGCTTATTCCAACATGATCGATCCCGATAAGATTTACCATATAATCAATATGATCCACAAAATCCTTAACTCCTACTAGTGGAAATTGTTCATTTATTTCTTCATTTCTAGTAGCCGCTATTTTCATTATCTTCTTGTACAATTCAAAATATTTTTCTTGCTCCTCTTCCGATAAATTACTCATTTCGTCCCATTCGAGATATTCAGTATTTAATTCTTCTGCAATAGCGTGGTATAATTCTTTATTAGCGTCGTAATTTTCTTCATATTTTTTAGTATTTAAGTAGCTGTTCAAGGCAACGGTTTGTACCACACCTCCATTTTCCTTTAGGAGTAAAAGCATCTCATCATCTAGATTTCTGCTCACGTCGCATAGCGCTCTAGACGACGAATGTGAAGCAATT
>Ga0209013_10000123_pt1 | contig 59411 bp, 56 predicted proteins | sample Cruoilmetagenom2_FD_187291 | JGI IMG/M metagenome (GOLD analysis project Ga0209013, IMG submission 187291) | Oil polluted marine microbial communities from Coal Oil Point, Santa Barbara, California, USA - Sample 2 (SPAdes) (version 2) | ecosystem: Environmental > Aquatic > Marine > Oil seeps ...
AAGCCATATCTCCAAGTGCACCAGTTCCAAAATCCCACCATCCTCTCCAGTTCCATGGTGTATACATTGCATTATATGGACGGCTTTTCGCAGGACCAATAAAAAGATCCCAGTCTAAAGTATCAGGTACTTGCATAGCTTCCGGCCTTGGTTGTCCCTGTGGCCAGATTGGTCTGTCCGTAAAGGCCTCAACTTTGGTAACTTCACCGATTTCATTGTTGGCCAACCATTCTGAAATTAAATTAACTCCTTCGCCTGAGGCTCCCTGATTACCCATTTGGGTTGCTACCTTGTGTTTATTTGTAAGGTTTGTTAAAAGTCGGGATTCATAAACCGTATGCGTTAAAGGCTTTTGTAAATAAACATGTTTTCCCATGCTAATGGCCTGAGCGGCAGTAATGGCATGTGTATGATCGGCAGTTGCAATAATAACAGCATCAATTGACTTATCCATTTCATCATACATTTTTCTGAAATCCTTGAACTTTTTAGCATTTGGGAAATGCTTAAAAGCCCCATCAGCGTATTTCCAGTCCACATCACATAAGCCCACAATATTTTCGGTTTCCATTCTTTTAAGGTTGCCAAAACCCATTCCACCTACACCAATACCGGCAATGTTCAATTTATCACTGGGTGCTTTATACCCTAAACCACTAACAGCAAAGGAAGGGACAATAGTAAAGCCCGCCGTTGCAGCCATTGTTCTGTTAACAAAATCCCGTCGGGACAAAGTATTCTTTTTTTTGTTCTTACCCATAATACTAAACTTAATTAATTAAAAAATGATGATTTATATTTGATTTAAACTATTCTTTTATAGCATTTCACCCTGTCGGGAAAGATTCCTCGATGCTATGCTATATATTTAAAGAAAGTTTGACACTTGTTCTCTACTTATACTTCTATCTTCAATCTATCCACTTTTTTATAAAGGATCTTTCAATATCTTATTGAAAAAACACAAACTGTGTAAATATAATAAGAAATCTATAAAATAGTTCGCTTATATTCATTAAAATATTCAATGGATAACATAGATTTTGGATAACAAAATTATAGCTAGTCCAATTCTTTAATTTTTATATTTCTAAACCATACTTTATTTGCATGATCCTGTAGTCCAATATGACCGGTTTGATATTTACCAAAACCTTCCCAATCCTTGAACTTAGAATTCACAACCATAGCATCCCATTTTTCTCCGTGGACCGGGAATTCAATAATCTTCGTTCCGTTAAAAATTACACTTCCAAAGTTCTTCTTGTGATCAATTCTAATTACAAAATGGTTCCATTCATTTTCTTTATTACTAAGGTCGACTGCTGGTCCAAGTATACCAAAAATAGCACCGGCCTGATGTGTTCTTTTTGCACCATCCGGGTGGTTAAAATTATCAAGTACTTGTATTTCAGGTCCGGTTTGATAAGGAACCGCGAACTTTTCATCTTCAAATATTCCCCAAAAGACACCACTATTCCCCTCTTTTGATATCTTCCATTCCAAAGAGAGAATAAAATTAGTATATTTTTTATCCGTTATAATATTATTTATTCCATGAACTCTCTCTGGATGTGGTGTGAATACCATGGCTCCATTTTCTATTTGCCATTCATCAGAAATAGTATCTGTTCTGTAGTTGTGCCACCCATCAAAAGTTTTACCATCAAATAGGCTTTCCCACTTTGTTTCATTATCTAATTTAGTTGGATTTGAAATTTCTACTTTAATAGATTCCTCAGGTGCTTTTTTACATGCAAAAAATGCAGAAATTAAAAATATAATTAATAATGATTTTTTCATCTTGATCATGTATCAAATAATTTAAAGATACTTTTATATTCCTAATATATTTTTGAGCTTTTTCTCATCAATTTGTGCTCCAGCAAAATCATCAAACTTTTTTTGCGTCGCCTCAATAATATGATCTTTAATAAATTTAGCTCCCTCACGTGCGCCTTGTTCCGGACTTTTAATACAACATTCCCATTCCATTACTGCCCAAACATCACATCCGTACTGTGTTAATTTGGAAAATATTGTTTTAAAGTCAATCTGACCATCCCCAAGTGACCTATACCTGCCTGCTCTGTCACCCCAATCATTATATCCACCAAAAGCTCCTTTTTTTCCAGTTGGATTAAACTCAGAATCTTTAACGTGAAAGGATTTGATAAATTCATGGTAATGATCAATATAAGAAACATAATCTAATTGTTGTAATACGAAATGAGATGGATCATATAATATATTTACTCTTTTGTGATTTCCTGTTGCTTTTAAAAAACGTTCGAAGGTATCTCCATCATGAATATCTTCTCCCGGGTGCACTTCATAGCATACATCTACACCATTTTCATCATAAAAATCTAAAATTGGAAGCCATCTCTTTGCCAGTTCTCTAAATCCTGTTTCCACCAAACCCGGAGGTCTTTGAGGCCAGGGGTGCATTGTGTGCCACAGCAAGGCTCCTGAAAAAGTAGCATGTACATCCAATCCTAAATTCCTACTTGCAACAGCCGCTTTTTTTACAGTTGAGATCGCCCACTTGGTTCGTTCTTTTGGATTATTCTTGACGGCATCTGGGGCAAAGTTGTCAAACATGATATCGTATGCCGGGTTGACCGCAACCAATTGTCCTTGAAGGTGTGTCGAAAGTTCTATTATTTCCAGACCATAGGAATTAATTAAGCCTTTTAATTCGTCACAATAGGTTTTGCTTTCTGCTGCCTTATCCAGGTCAATTAAAAAGGTTTCCCAAGTTGGAATCTGTATCCCTTTATACCCTAAGTCTGATGCCCATTTACACATGCCATCTAAACTATTGAAAGGCGCCTTACTATCTACAAATTGTGCCAAAAATATGGCTGGTCCTTTAATTGTTTTCATGATTTCATCAATATTTATTCGTTACGGTTACAAGAATTAATTCTTTTTTAATCTGATTTTAAATTCGGGATTATAAATAATCCCGATTGCATTACCCCAAGGGTCCTCTACAGATGCCACTACGATAACTCCACCAACATTGGTTGGCTTTTCAATTTCAGTTGCTCCAATGTCAATCAATTCTTTATACGCTTTATCAATATCTTCAACTCCCCAGTAGGCCATAACATTTTCTCCCTTTTTACCAGGTTTTTCTTCAGGTAAAAGACCTAATTCAAAACCAGCAATATCGAAACCTACATAAAAAGGCTCATCAAAATAAGGATGGAAACCGAATGCTTTTGTATACCACTCCTTGGCTGCGTTCAGGTTATTTACCCTATAGACTGTTGTTCGTAAACCTAATGATTCCATAACTTAATTTTCTATTTCAACCCAAACATTACCTTTTATATGAGATTCTACAGATTTTTCAATAAAACTCATTCCCCGGACGCCATCTCTCATGGTTGGAAACTCACCGTCATTATACTTTTCACCTCTGATTGCTCTTGCAGCACCTTTATAAATATTTGCCATAGCATCAAAAATTCCTTCCGGGTGACCTGGTGGAAGTTTTGTTCCATCTAAGGAAATAGGACTATTATATGTATGCCCGGGCTTGTACACCTGCATCGGCTTATCATCAGACAAAACATATAAATAATTAGGATTTTCCTGTTCCCATCTCAATCCTCCTAGTTCACCATAAACACTAATTGTAATACTATTTTCCTCTCCTGTAGCAATTTGGCTCGATCTAACAATTCCTTTTGTATATTCATCAAAGCGAAGTAGAGCCGTTCCGTCAATATCCATTTTATTATCTGCATAGAGGTAATTGAGATCTGCAAGAATGGATTTTACTTGCAATCCTGTGGTAAATTCAATTAAATTGAAGGCGTGCACTCCAATATCTCCCATACAACAGCTCATTCCCGATTTTTCAGGGTCTAATCTCCACGTAGTCTTACGCTTTTCCAAGTCATGAATTAATGTGTTGATCCAGCCCTGGTAATACTGTGCATCTACTTTATGAATTTTTCCTAACGCTCCATCTCTAATCATCTCACGCATCTGTCTTGCCATTGGATACCCGGTATAAGTGTGAGTTAAGGCAAATACAGTTTTGGATTTTGTCAATGCGGCTTCTAATATTTTTGCTTCTTTAAAAGTTGTTGTCATCGGTTTTTCACAAATTACATGAAACCCGGAATCGATTAATTTTTTTGCCGCATCAAAATGAAGAAAATTAGGTGTTAATATAGAGACCGCCCTCATTCTTTCACTTTCAGGAAGATTTAATTCTTCTGCAACCATAGTTTCTAAATCCAAATATATCCTGTCTGCAGATAATCCTATTTTCTCAGCAAAACCAATATTTTCTTCCCATTTCGAGCTAAATACACCCCCAACAATTTCATAATTATCATTTATTAGAGCAGCTATTCGATGCAACTCTCCAATGAGCGAATTTCCTCCTCCTCCAAGAATTCCTAATCTAATTTTTTCAGCCATTTCTAATTTTTTTGAATTTATTCTTAGTACTTCTTTTTCATTATATCAGATAATAATTTTACTCTTATAAGTTTTTCGCAGCCTTTAAAAGAAGTTTCTTAGTTGCCATAATTCCTTCTTCTTCCTCTAAATTAGAACCTTCGTATTCAACTCCAATAAAACCTTTATAACCAGCCTTTTTTATTATTCCTAACATTTTTACATAATCAATTCTAGGCTGATTGCCGTCTTTGTCAAAATCGTAACTCTTCGCACTCACAGCTTTTGCAAATGGCATCAACTCAGATACTCCTTTATAAATATCATACGGATCTTCACAATTTTCATCATTTATTGATCCATAACCAACCGTCTGACAGAAATTCCCAAAATCAGGTAAAGTTCCACAATTTGACTTTCCAACCCTTTTCATTACATCAGCTAACCATTCACCATTTGATGTATATCCTCCATGGTTTTCTACCAACACATTTATTCCTTGTTTGGCCGCATAGTCAGAGAGTTCACTTAAGCCCTTTACTGCCGCATCTGCAACTTCTTCTGCGGTGCCAACACCATGGGCATTCACCCTAATGGAATGACAACCCAAATACTTTGCTGCATCCACCCATTTTTTGTGATTCTCAACAGTTTCTGCTCTCTCAGCGTCATCAAGTGTTGCTAAATGACCTTCACCATCAACCATAATTAATACGTTTTGAACATTATAGGTTTCACTTTTTTCTTTTAAAGTTTTTAACAGCATATCCATAGCCACCTTTGGGTCTGCATCCTTTTTCAATTCCTCCTTATAAAGTTGATTTACATATTCAATTCCTTCAAATCCAAGCTCGCTAGCCTTTTGGGCAAAATCCAAGGGGCTCATTTCACCATTTTGAATTTTTTTATGTAAGGACCATTGTGCTAATGACAATTTAAAAAAAGGTGATTTTTTTTCAACGTTAACAGGAACATCCTCTGTCTTACTTTCTTTAGTTTTATTATTACATCCCGCTATACTTATAAAGAATACGGTTAGAATTGCGAATGAAGCTATAGAAAAGGATTTGTTATATTTCATGATAGTATATTTTTTTAAAGATTTATTTCTCGTGAAAGTATACAATTAAAACTTAATATTTAATTTTTTTTGGCAGAATTATTTAAGGTTTAATTTTTGTAACCCAGATGATTTTTTTATAAAATAGGGTTATTATAAATTATTAAATTGATTTTAATAACTAATAAAGAATTAATAGGTTTGTATTTAATTTGAATCATTAATAAATAGTAGATGAATATAGAAGAACACTACGATGCAATTGTAATAGGTACCGGGATTACTGGAGGCTGGGCGGCTAAAGAACTTTGTGAAAATGGATTAAAGACCTTGGTGCTTGAAAGAGGAAGAATGGTACATCATATTACAGATTATACTACGGCAAATCTGGACCCTTGGGACTTTGAACATCGAGGTGAGAAAAATCCAAAAGATATTGAAAGACAACTAAAACAAAATAGAACGGGCTACACTACAAAACCTGATAGTAGCCATTGGTTTGTTGATGATATTAAACATCCGTACAACGAAACAAAACGATTTGATTGGATGAGGGGTTACCATGTTGGAGGGAGATCAATAACCTGGGGTAGGCAATCTTATCGCTTAAGTGAAATGGATTTCAAAGCAAATAAGAAAGATGGACATGGAGTGGATTGGCCAATAAGATATAAAGATATTGCACCTTGGTACGATAAAGTGGAAGAATATATTGGAGTATGCGGAACCAATGAAGGTTTAGCACAATTACCGGATGGTAAATTCTCTGAAGCTATGGATCTTACCTGTGTAGAAAAAGATCTGGTTAAAAAAGTAGCTGATAATTTTGAAGGAAGGGTGGTAACAAATGCAAGAACTGCGCATATCACAGGAGATGCTCCTCATGAAGGAAGATCGAAATGTCAATTTAGAGACAGATGCATCAGAGGATGTCCGTTTGGCGGCTATTTTAGCAGTAATGCGTCTACCCTGCCGGCGGCGGAACGAACTGAGAACATGACTTTAAGACCTAATTCTATCGCTCATGAAATAGTTTATGATGAAAAGTCAGGACTTGCAAAAGGTGTAAAAGTAATAGATGCGGTAAGCAAAGAAAGACTATTTTTTAAATCGACGGTGATATTTTCATGTGCATCTGCCATAGCCTCTGCCAGTATATTAATGCAGTCAAAATCAAAAAGATTCCCTAATGGCTTGGGTAATGACAGCGGAGAGCTGGGCCATAATATTATGGATCATCATTTAGATGTTGGAGCAAGAGCACAAGTGGATGGCTATGATGATAAATACTATAAAGGTAGAAGACCGGGAGGATTTTACATCCCTCGATTTAGAAACCTTGATAAAAAGAGTAGTAGAAAAGATTATATCAGGGGCTTTGGGTATCAGGGCGGTTCAGGCAGGTCAAATTGGAAAAGAGGGATATCGGAAATGAGTTATGGAAAAGAATTAAAAGAGGAACTGTTAAAACCGGGCTCATGGCATATTGGAATGGGCGGTTTTGGAGAATGTTTGCCATATCATGAAAATAAAATGACTTTGGATTATGACAAATTAGATGAATGGGGATTGCCAACAGTTACTTTTGACGTTGAGTTTAAGGAGAATGAAAAGAAAATGAGAAAAGATATGCAGGAAGAAGCTATTGACATGTTAAAAGCTGCTGGTTTTAAAAATGTTAGTGGATTTGATGGCGCAAATTCATTTTATCCGGGACTGGGAATACATGAAATGGGTACTGCAAGAATGGGAAAAGATCCCAAAACATCTGTTCTAAACGAGTACAATCAAATTCATGCAGTTCCAAATGTCTACGTTACCGATGGCGCTTTTATGACCTCCTCAGGTTGTCAAAATCCTTCATTGACATATATGGCATTCACAGCAAGAGCAGCAAATCACGCAGCACAGCAACTAAAAATTAATAAATTTCAAAAGGCATAATTATGGATAGAAGAACCGCACTTAAAAACATAACATTAACGTTTGGTTATGCCGTTGCTACACCAACTGTACTGAGTGTTTTACAATCATGCAAATCGAATGTGGCTACTTGGATACCAATTTTTTTTAGCCCGTCTCAGGGATATATGATCACACAACTGACCGATATTATTTTACCATCTTCTGACATAGCCGGGGCTCTGGATGTGAATGTTCCTGAATTTATGGATAAAATGCTTCATGATATAGCGCCAGAAGATAAAAGAAGTATTATCAAGGAAGGTGCTATAGCCTTTGAAAAAGAATTTCAAAACGTATACAAAAAAGACGTTTTAAAGGGCTCAAACGAAGAGTATGAGAAATTGCTTAAAAAATATTTTGATATTTCTGAAGCAGAAAAAGCCGCCGTATTTAAGATGCAAAATACCGAAGAAAATATTGCTGAGGAAGATTTAAATAAGTATTTAATCTATAAATTTTTGTTGGCTACACGGGAGTATACCCTTTTCGGTTATTATACATCGGAACTTGTCGGAGAGACAATTCTCAGTTATGATCCGGTACCAGGTTCTTGGCAATCATGTATTCCTGTGAATGAGATAGGAAATTCATGGTCCTTATAATTAGATCTTCGAATCAAGAAGAAATCAATTAAAAATAAAATTCATCCAACTTTACAAAGATCAAATTCAATGAATAAGTAAAAGAAACAATAATTATTAAAATAGCATCTATCAGAACTCAGGCATTTTGAAATAATAAATCTAAAATGGCCTCTTAGCAAATAAATAATAATGATCACGAAAAATTATTTAAAAATTATCTTATCTTTCTTAATTGGAATGTCAAGCGAATTTTTAATAGCACAAACTGCTGATAACTACCATATGGAAGTGCCTGGTGAACAATGGTCGATCGAGATGGTATTCGTTGATGGTAGTAGTTTTAACATGGGCGTCGCAAATAGCGATGCTACTCGCAATGATGATGAAAAACCAATTCATGAGGTATTAGTAGATGATTTTTGGATGGGCAAATACGAAATAACCTGGGATCAATATGATGCCTTTGTCTATGGGAGGTTTGGAACGGATCAGTTTGAATCCGAATCAAAACTAAAAGATTTGGGAATTGATGCCGTAACCGGAGCAACAGCACCTTATGTGGATATGAGTTTTGGTATGGGTAAAGGATCCTATCCAGCAACAAATATGACGCAATATGCCGCAATTATGTATTGCAAGTGGTTGACCGCAAAAACAGGGATTTTTTATCGATTACCTACCGAAGCGGAATGGGAATATGTATGTAAAAAAGGAAAAACCGACAAATTAGCAAGTTTAAACGAGTACGCCTGGTTTGAAGAGAATTCGCAAGAAAAATATAATAAAACAGGCACCAAAAAACCGAATGATCTAGGAATATATGATATGTTAGGAAATGTATCCGAATGGGTTCTTGATAAGTATAGTACTGGTTATTATGCAAAATCACCAAGGGAAAACCCATGGAATATTCCTTCAGAGCTTTATCCCAGAGTGGTTCGAGGAGGTTCCTGGAAAGATACTGCTGGCAAATTATGTTGTACATCAAGACAGCGTTCAAAGTCTAATTGGAAGATTCAAGATCCACAAATACCAAAAAGCGATTGGTGGCACACAGATGCCCCTTTTATCGGCTTTCGAATTGTACGACCAAAAATACAACCCAGCAAGGAACAAATAGAAAAATATTGGTTAGAAGCCATTGTAGATTACGGAATGAATTAAAACAAACATTATGGACAATAAAAAGGACAATTTATCTAGAAGAAAATTTGTAAAGAACTCTTCAATTGTAACGGGAGGCTTATTTTTAGCCCCTTCAGTAATTTCAGCCACCCCATTGTATAAAAAGGAAAAAATGTTAAAATTAGCAGTAGTAGGCTGTGGAGGAAGAGGAACCGGTGCGGCGAGCCAAGCTTTAAAAGCGGATGAAAATGTAAAACTGGTGGCTATGGCAGATGCTTTTCAGGATAGATTAGATGACTCATTTAACAATTTATCCAAAATGTTTGATAAAGACCGAATTGACATAAAACCTTCTAATAAGTTTGTTGGATTTGGTTCCTACAAAAAAGCCATAGATGAAGCAGATGTGGTGATACTGGCTACACCTCCCGGATTCAGGCCTCAGCATTTTGAATACGCCATTTCTCAGAACAAACATGTATTCATGGAAAAACCTGTTGCCACGGATGTACCGGGTATCAAAAAAGTATTGGCTACAGCGCGGAAAGCAGATGAAAAGAAATTAAATGTTGTGGTTGGTCTGCAAAGACATTACCAATTGAGTTATAAGGAAACCTATAAGCGTTTACAGGAAGGAGAGATAGGCAAAATTTTATCGGGACAGGTCTATTGGGATAGTGCAGGTGTCTGGGTAAGGCCAAGACAGGAAGATTGGACGGAAATGGAATACCAAATGCGAAACTGGTATTATTTTAACTGGCTTTGTGGGGATCACATTCTAGAGCAACATATACACAATATTGATGTAGCTAATTGGTTTATTGGCGAATACCCAACTAGTGCTCAAGGTATGGGAGGTCGAGAAGTGAGAAATGGAAAAGATCATGGGGAAATATTTGACCATCATTTTGTTGAATTCGTATATCCCGGAGGCGCTGTAATATCTAGTCAGTGTCGACATCAAAAAGGGTGTATGAGTCGTGTTTCTGAATCTTTTCAAGGCACCTTAGGGAGTACTTATACAGATGCAGGAAATAAAGCTATAATAAAATCTTATTCCAATGGTGTTTTATATAAACATAATGGTGAAGATGATAGAAATCCATATCAGGTAGAACACGACCAATTATTTGCATCCATAAGAAGTGGAGGACATATCAATAATGCCGAATATGGTGCTAAAAGTACTATGACAGCAATTTTAGGAAGAATGGCTACTTATACCGGACAACTTATAACCTGGGAAGAAGCTATGAATTCAGAGCAAGTGCTGGTGCCTAACGAAGATGGTCTTTCTTGGGGTAGTATACCACCTGTAGTTCCTGATGCCGAAGGAAACTACGCCATTCCGGTTCCCGGGGTTACGAAATTAGTTTAGCAATATATAGTTTTTTTTTACCACTTGATGTGCAAATTCAGATATAAGATAACAGTGTATAGTTTAATAAAATTAAGTTCTTAATATGAAACGAAGATCATTTATAAAAAAAGGAGCTGCAGCAGCTTCTTTCGTTGGCATTAGTATTCCATCGATGAGCGCAATGACAGGATTCGATACAAAAACACAGAGAAATGCAAATGTGTTCAAGCTAAATTATGCACCTCACCTAGGGATGTTTAAAAATCTTGCAGGTGAGGATCCTATTGACCAGCTCAATTTCATAGCTGATCAGGGGTTTACAGCTTTCGAAGACAATGGAATGAAAAACCGTAGCGTTTCTCTTCAGGAAAAAATGGCACAAACTATGGCCAACAGGAAGTTGACAATGGGAGTATTCGTAGCCCATAAAATTTATTGGAAAGAGCCAAGTTTAACTACCGGTAAGGAGGAGAGCAGAAAGGAATTTTTACAACAAATAGAGGAGTCTGTAACTGTTGCCAAACGTGTCAATGCAAAATGGATGACTGTAGTTCCTGGGCATTTAGACCTTAAGTTGGATATTGGTTTTCAAACTGCAAATGTTGTAGAAACTTTAAAATATGCTTCAGATATATTAGAGAAACACAACTTGATCATGGTTTTGGAACCATTGAATTTTTACAACCATCCCGGTTTATTTCTCACAAAAATCCCCCAGGCATTTGAAGTGTGTAAAGCTGTAGATAGTTCTTCTTGTAAGATCCTGTTCGACATTTATCATCAACAAATCGAGGAAGGAAACTTAATTCCAAATATGAAAATGGCCTGGGATGAGATTGCTTATTTTCAAACAGGAGATAATCCAGGAAGGAAGGAGCCCACCACCGGAGAAATTAATTACAAAAATATTTTTAAATATATCCATTCGCAAAATTATACCGGCGTTTTAGGAATGGAACATGGGAATTCTATAAAAGGTACAAAAGGTGAAATTGCGGTAATCGAAGCCTATAAACAATCCGATAATTATTAGGATTTTTACACCTGAGACTTGCCATTGGTCTTTATTTATATCAATAATGATCAGGAGTGCTACTTACGGTTATCAGATCCCGCAATTATATTGGCTATCAATTTGGTCTTGGGAAATTGTTCCAAAATAATCTTGATGAATACAGTAAGGGGAATAGCCATTATTAAACCCGGCACACTCCAGATATACCCCCAAAGCATTAGCATAACTAAAATCGTGATCACATTAATGGAAAAAGATTTTCCCATAAATATTGGCTCTAAAATTCCCCCAAATAAAGCTTGAACTGCAGTGATTGTAAGAATAAAAAAGAAGAGCATGCTTGTTGGATCTAATTCTATAAAGGCAAACAAAGCCAATAAGATAACTGTTACTACAGAACCCACCATTTGTACAAAATTGACTGCAAAGGCAAATAAACCCCAAAAAATTGGGAAACTAACATCAAAAAATAAACAAGCCAACCCAATACTAATACCTGTAAATAAGCTTATGAGGAACTTGACTTTTATAAAATTAATTAGATCCCTCTCTATCTTTCTAAAGGTTCTAACAGAGGTGTGCTTTTTTTTGAGAATGGTAGTATTCAAGACCTTCTCAAAATTTATAGATTCAGCCAACCACAGAATAACAAAAAAAACAGTCATTAAGGTGATGGTTATAGAGTCGCTAATAAAATTAAAGACATAACTAAAATTATCTACGATGTAATCTTTTTGCAAGAAATGCACCAAAAAATTTTCTCCTTGAATATACTCAATACCAAAAAAGTCCTCAATGGAGAAAAGAAGATCTCCCAACTTTCCTCTCGCTTTATCAAAAAAAGCATTGTCTGCCCCGAGCATTTCCTTAGAACTAAGCTTAATAAGTTGACCAACTATTTTTAGAAACCCGGCAATAATTAAAATAATTAGAAAAATACTAATCCAATTGGGCACTTTTTTCTTGCCTAACCATCTCATTAATGGTAAAAATAATAAGGCAATAAACATAGAAAGGATCAATGGAATAAAAATAAACGACAGCGTTTTCAACAAATAAAAGATAAGTGGAATGACAATTATCAATAAGAGAATATTCGTGGTTCTTCTTTCGTTCATGTTCTAATAAAATTGAATTCTACTTTTATCGTTGACTGCAAATTGAGTATAATAAATCTTGACTTAAAATTGTAACATTCTAATTTATTTAACTTGAAGAAGATTATTTTTTTTATCAATATCTGCCATATCTTGTGATGGGTCAATTATAACGTTTTTAACCATTTTATCTGTTGAAAAACTATATGTTGGCTGTACCCAGGGCCATGCTACTAAAACTGTAGCATTTGTAGGCTTGTGACCGTACATCATTCTTAATGGAATATTGAAATTTTCTTTGGTCCCATCCTTATAAGTAACAGTAATATCTATTGGCATTGGCATAGTACTTTTGTTTTCCAATACAATTTCTCTACCACTGATCTCTTTAACAGCATAGTCAATTGTATTTGTTGTTTGGGTCCAATAATTTAAGTACCAATCTAATTCCAACCCTGAAACAATTTCCGCTGTTCGTTTAACATCATTAGGAACCGGATGTTTGAATTCAAAATCTTGAAAATATTTCTTGATCGTCTTGTTAAGATTTTCCTCACCAATAACATATCCCAATTGTGCCAAGAATACTTCCCCTTTACTATAGGCCGAAATTCCGTAAGCAAAATTTGAATTAAACCGATCTGCATGCATAGACATAGGATCCTCCAGGCCGGATTGTACCAAATAATAATATCCTCTATATCCTCTATTGTTTGGATTCACTTTTTTTTGATCCATCACTTCGTTCATGGCCAGATGTGAAATATAGGATGTAAATCCTTCATCCATCCAGGAATGCTTAATTTCATTGGAAGCCAATAAAAACTGAAACCAGGTATGTGCAAATTCATGTGCAGTTACGCTAACCAAACCGTTAAAATTCTCGCCCCCGGTAATTAGGGTACACATTGCGTATTCCATACCTCCATCACCTCCCTGAATCACTGAGTATTGTTTGTAAGGATATTGTCCGATATGTTTGTTATAATAAGCCAGAATTTCTGCAGTTTTCGGTTGCAGCTTTTTCCAGTTCTCATTAGTTTCCGGGTTATCCTTATAAAAAAAATGCAAGGTCACATCATTCTCACCTGTAATTTTATCATGAATGTACTTATCATCTGCCGCCCAGGCAAAATCGTGAACCTTAGGTGCTTTAAAATGCCAGGATAATTTATCTCCCTTTTTTACTTTTAGTTTTTTAGCGGGATCTTCATATCCATGACCAATTTCCTGCGGGTTTTGTAAATATCCTGTCCCTCCGATTGTGTAATCTTTGTCTATATGAATCGTGACATCATAGTCACCCCAAACCCCATGAAACTCTCTTCCAATATACGCATTAGCATGCCATCCTTCAAAATCATATTCCGCTAATTTCGGATACCATTGGGTCATTGAAAGTGCTATTCCTTCTTTATTATTCCTGCCTGAACGTCTAATTTGATTTGGAACCTGGGCCTCAAATTCCATTTCAAAAATTGCTTTTTCTCCAGATTGAATGACGGTATTTAGATCAACTTTCAATATTGTACCTATAACCTCAAATTTAACAGGTTTACCATTTTGTTTTAGAGTTATAATCTTTTGATAACCAAACTCGTTAGTCTTTAATTTAGATATCCTTGATTCGTAAATCGGATCCTCCTCCGTGCCAATATTATTAGCCATTCTTTCATCCGGATCCTGAACGTTCTGTAAACGAATATCCATTTCACTCCCCGGCTGGAAAGCATTAAAAAAAAGATGATAAAATACTTTATCCAGAGTATCCGGTGAATTATTAGTGTAAACTATTTTTTGCTTCCCTTTGTATTGATAAGACTTAACATCCATATCAATATCCATCGTATAATCAACATGCTGCTGCCAATAAGACGTATTTTGGGCAGAAATTGAAAAAATAATAAAGAAGAATAACAGACTGTTTATTTTTTTCATGCTTGAATTTAAAAAGATTAAATTTAAAAAAACAGTCTGTTAAATATATTCTGACGAATACTGTAAAACAGACTGTTTATCGATAATTGAAATAAGAATTATTTGCTATTCACCATATCATCCGCCATTTTTAAAGCATTGTAGGCATTAACAATTCTACCCGACACGGATAGATCACTAAAAGGAACTTTTTTACCTTCCCCACCAGGTAACAAAACTTCAAGATCAACTTTAGTTCCAGAGTTCATTAAGATATGTTTCACCTGACTTGCAGATAGCTGAGGATAATAGGATCTTACCAAAGCCGCTACGCCTGCAACTTCTGGAGCTGCCATAGAAGTACCTTGTGTTGACTTATACTCATTTTTTGGTATAGTAGAATAAATTTCTAATCCCGGGGCAAACAGATCAACATTCGATTTTCCATAATTTGAAAACGTGGCTATCAGATCCTCATCATAATGACGTGTCATTGCTCCTATAGAAATGTAATTATCCGCTATCTCCGTTATTTTATCCGGTGAATCTGTTGGAAAATTATCACTTTTATCAATGTTTTTATGATCATTTCCGGAAGCGTGAACCAGTAAAACATCTTTGCTTGCAGCATATTTGATCGCATCATAAACCCATTCAGCATTTGGAGAATAACTTTTACCAAAACTCATATTAATAACTTTCGCTCCATTATCAACTGCATATCGTATGGCCAAAGCAACATCTTTATCGTATTCATCACCATCAGGAACTGTTCTTACTGATAATAATTTTACGTTATTTGCTATTCCGTTCATTCCAACTCCATTATCTCTTGTTGCTAAAATGATACCGGATACATGAGTACCATGCATTTCGTCCTCAATAGACCCAATAGTAAAAGCATTTCCATAAGGCACATCAGTAATATCATAAGCATCATCACCCGTCACTGCTCTTCCATCAAAATCAAGATTATACATTATGTTTACCTGACTACCATAATGGTCAATTCCAGACTCTAATTGTTCAGAAACATCTTGCACAGTCCCGCCAGACGAAATAACTCTCATCAAAAAAGCATTTTGATCTTCAGCTGGTAAAGTATTTAAATCCTCAATAGTATAGTCCTCCTTATTTAATTTTTCCTTCGCCGTGGCATCTCCTTCAATTAACATTTTCTGAAGCTTTTGATAGTAAGCATAATCTCCTTCTGCCTTTTCAACACGCTTTTCAAAATCCATTTTCACTTTTTGATAATATGCATACTCCTCTTTATCTTCAGCTGAAATTTGATCTTCTGATTTATCACCATATTTCGCACCTAGTTTTTTATAGATTCTCGTAACTTCTAACTGCTCTGGTGTGGAAGCCCATTCAGCTCCACCTAAAAAATTCCAGCCATGAATATCATCAATATGTCCATTTTTATCATCGTCAATACCATTACCTGCTATTTCACCAGTATTAACCCAAACATTATCTTTGAGATCATCATGCTCGATATCAATACCTGAATCAATTACTCCAACAATTATAGTGGTTCCTTTTTTATCCGCAATAAATTTATATGCTTTGTCTAAACTCATTCCGGGAATAGAATCTGTTAAAAGATCATCATGAGGCCAAGCTCTGATTTGATCCTCCGTCATTGTCCCCTTTTTTGCCGGAATATTCACTGCAGTGGCAGAACCTTCTGGTACGGCAACGTTATGAACTGATTTGGTCGAACTACAGCTTGCAATTGCAAGTATAATACCCAATCCTAATACTAATTTTTTAATCATCATTTTTATTTGTTTTTGTTTGTTATTAAATATTTGAGTTTTGCTAATTAAAAATCTCTTTAAACTTAAATGTTTGATCAAGTCTTATTCCTCTCTCAGTATGCTTAACTGTACATATTTCATTCTTTGCATCGTGCTCTAAAAAAAGATAGTAATCATTATCTGCGGCCTTGTTAAGAAATTTTGACTTCTCCTCTAAGGTTATAAGAGGTCTTGTATCATAGCTCATAACATACGGAAGAGGTATGTGTCCAACAGTCGGCAACAGATCGGCCATAAATACAAGTGTCTTACCTTGGTACTGAATATGGGGTATCATCTGTTTTTCTGTATGCCCATCAGCAAATAATATGTCAAAGCCCAAATCAGAATTTAATAGAAAAGATTGCTCCTTTTGTTTAATAAAATTTAATTGACCACTGTCTTCAATAGGATTGATATTTTCTTTCAAAAAGGAAGCACGTTCCCTAGCATTTGGATGAAGGGCCCAGTTCCAATGATCTTCATTGCTCCAAAACTTAGCATTTTTAAAAGCAGGTTCATATCCCGATTTATCCTTATTCCATTGAATGCTCCCACCACAATGATCAAAATGCAAATGTGTTAAAAAAACATCCGTTATATCATCTTTGTGAAATCCCAATTTTGCGAGAGATTTCTCCAGATCATTTTCCCCGAATGGAAAATAGTAACTAAAAAATTTATCGGATTGTTTTGTCCCTGTACCATTATCGATCAAAATCAACCTCTTTCCATCTTCTATCAGCATACACCGCAGTGCCATATCTATCAAATTATTACTATCGCCAGGGTTTGTTTTTTGCCAAAGTACTTTTGGAACAACACCAAACATAGCTCCTCCATCTAATTTAAAATTTCCAGTATCAATAGGGTGAATCTGCATAGCTATTTGATAAAACGTACAAATATCTGAAAATTAGTTTTATTTTTTGTTAAAGAAATCAAAAAAAGGTTTTACCAAACCCTTAATTATGTTGATTTTAATCTTGTAAGGATAATATTAAGAAAGTGATTTTTAAAGAAGAGGTAATTTGAGGCGTCGAGCGGATTCGAACCGCTGTAGGAGCTTTTGCAGAGCCCAGCCTAGCCACTCGGCCACAACGCCTAAAAATAAGAATGCAAATTTACATAAATTAACAATTTATCCAACAAAAAAAGAATATTTCATTACAAAACAGCCCATTTGTTTCGTATTACGACTTCGCTCTATTCTTAAACATCACTATACTAACCATCTCTACATTTCCTCCAATTGGTGGATTTAATTTAGAAACTTCCACTTTTACCTTATTTACCAATGGAATTTCCAACAATATTCTATCTATAATTTTATCTGCCACCGTCTCCAATAATTTTGTCCGAATGGCCATTTCTTCCTTTACAATTTTATTAAGATGTACATAATCAACTGTATCTTGTAAAGAGTCTGATTTAGATGATTTTTTTAAATTCGCTTTTACCGTAAGATCTACTCTATAGTCTGAACCAATTTTACCTTCCTCTACCAAACAACCATGGTAAGCATAAACACGAATATTTTTAACTCTAATGGTTCCCAATGCCTAACTAATTAATTATCTATTTCATAATTTGCATCCTCCGGATACTTGCTCATAAATTCTCCCACTTTTTCCACCATTTCTTTGCTACCACAGAAAAAAGGAACTCTTTGGTGCAATTCCCCAGGTTTTATATTTAGTATCCTCTCATACCCATCAATGGCCTTACCCCCAGCTTGCTCGGCCAAGAAAGCAATAGGGTTACATTCATAAAGTAAACGCAATTTCCCTTGTGGAGCCTTAGTACTTGTTGGATAAATGTATATGCCTCCTTTAATCATGTTTCTGTGAAAATCGGAAACTAAAGATCCAATATATCTCGAGGTATAAGGGCGATCTTCTTCTTCTTCCTGGCAATATTTTAGATAATCTTTAACCCCTTGAGGGAAATGAATATAGTTTCCTTCATTGATCGAATAAATACTCCCGTTTTCAGGATATGTCATATCCGGATGTGATAAATAAAAAGTTCCGATGGCTGGATTCAAGGTAAAACCGTTTACTCCATGTCCTGTTGTATAGACCAATAGAGTAGATGTTCCATACACCACATATCCGGCCGCTACTTGAAGATTTCCGGGTTGCAAAAAGTCATCTTCTGTTACAGGTGTTCCTATTGGAGTTACTCTTCTATAAATGGAGAAAATTGTTCCTACCGATACATTTACATCAATATTTGATGAACCATCCAAGGGGTCAATTAAAACAATATATTTATTATCGTGTGATTTGTTCTTCCCTTCGATAATAACAAAATTATCCTCTTCCTCACTGGCGATACCACAAACTATTTGACGATTAACCAAGGTTCGCATAAAGACCTCATTGGCATAAACATCTAATTTTTGTTGATCTTCTCCTTGAATATTAGTTTCTCCGGCGTCACCAAGAATATCAACCAATCCGGCTTTATTAACTTCATAGTTCACAACCTTGGAAGCCAATTTTATTGAACTAAGAAGGCTTGATAATTCACCGGAGGAATACTGAAAGTCCTTTTGGTTATCTATGATATACTCGCCTAAGGTAGTATGATTTTTCATCGATTTGGTTTTTTTGGTAGTAACGTTGATAACCCAAAGATATTTCAAATTCAATAATAAATATGATTAAATTTGACAAAATTTAATACGATCAATCAAATGAACATTCGAGAAGCGAATCCGTCTGATATGCCATCAGTTTTGAGATTAATAAAGGAGCTGGCCAAATTTGAAAATGAACCCGAAGCCGTGGAAGTTACTGTTGAGAACTTGATTAACAGTGGATTTAAGAAAAACCCGGCTTTTAAAGCTTATGTTGCGGAAATTGAGGAGAGAATAGTAGGTATGGCTCTGTTTTATGAAAGATATTCCACCTGGAAAGGTAAAGCCATTCACTTGGAAGACCTGATTGTAGAGGAAAAATATAGAGGAAAGGGTATTGGAAATGCACTGTATTCCGAAGTTTTAAAATATGCTTATAAATATAATTTTAAGCGCGTAGCCTGGGAGGTTTTAGATTGGAATACCCCGGCGATAGATTTCTACGAGAGTACGGGAGCAAAAATATTAAAGGGATGGAGAGTTGTACATATGGATGAAAAATCGTTATCTCACTTTACAAAAAAATTAAATCAAAATAATTAAAATGAAAATCTATAAGTTTGGAGGGGCCTCAGTAAAAGACGCTGATGGTGTTAAAAATCTTCTGAAAATTTTAAAAGAAGTGGGCTATGATGAAACTTTGATCATCATTTCCGCTATGGGGAAAATGACAAATGCCTTTGAAAGAATTACTTCTTCCTATCATAATAAAGATAAGGATCTATCCAATAATATAGAAACTGTCATTGCATTTCATAAAGAAATTATTGATGAACTATTTATTAATTTGAAGACAGAAGTATTAGCTGAAATCGAATTAATTTTTGATGATATCTTATTCTTTATAGAAAATAATGATTCTAAAGATTACAATTATATTTACGACCAAATCGTGAGCAAAGCCGAATTAATATCTACTAAAATTTGTAGCTATTATCTTTCAGAAAATGGCATCGTAAATAATTGGATGGATGCCAGAAAATGTATTAAAACAAACAGTGATTATAGAAGAGCTGCAGTAGACTGGGAAAAAACTTCTGAATTGATAAAGGAGCATGTCAACGGTTCTTCTTTGAATATTACACAAGGTTTTATAGCGTCTGATCAAAAAAACAATACTACAACACTAGGCAGGGAAGGATCTGATTATACAGCAGGAATTTTTGCCTATTGTCTGGATGCTGAAAAAACTATTATTTTTAAAGACGTTGCAGGAGTCCTGAATGCCGATCCCAGAAACTTTGATGATACGACTTTATTAAACCAAATTTCGTATAGGGAGGCTATAGAAATGGCCTTTTATGGAGCTTCTGTAATTCATCCAAAAACTCTTCAGCCTTTGCAGAGAAAAGAAATTCCATTATTTGTAAAATCTTTTAAAGATCCTGGTAATGAGGGTACTATCGTATGTAAAGGGATCAGTTTAAAACCTAAAACCCCTTGTTTCATTGTAAAGAAAGATCAGATACTCCTGTCTATTTCTGCAAAGGACTTTTCATTTATTATGGAAGATGATATAAGTGAAATATTCGATTTCTTTCATCAATATAAATTAAAAGTTAATCTGATCCAAAATTCGGCAATTAGCTTTTCTGTTTGTCTTGAAGATAATTTCAACAATTTCAATAATTTATATGAAAAACTTAAATTAAATTACCTTTGTTTATACAATAAAAATGTTTCTCTTTTTACCATTAGGCATTTTACAGCAACCTCCATCCTGAAAATTGAGAAAAATAAAGAGGTTTTAGTAAAACAATTGAGTAGAGAAACTGTTCAAATTGTTGTAAAAAATTGAAAATTATTTTATGAGTTTAGTAAATTCTAAAGAAATAGCAAGTGTTCTACACCTTGAAAAATATGGTTTTTTAGGAACCTCATTGGGTTGGGTATTGCTCAAAACTTTACGCATTACTAGGTTGAATAAAATATATGATAAGCATAAAAATAAAAGTGATGTCTTATTTTTAGATGCCATTTTAAAAGAAATAAAAATAGAATTTCAAATTCCTGAGGAAGATCTAAAAAGGATACCAACACATGGCCCCTTTATAACAATTTCTAATCATCCCTTAGGAGGGATAGATGGCGTATTATTATTAAAATTACTTGTCGGAAGAAGACCCGATTTTAAAATAATCGCAAACTTTCTTTTACACCGAATCGAACCACTCAAAAAGTATGTGATGCCCGTGAATCCTTTTGAAAAAAGACAAGAAACGCAATCGAGCATGGCAGGTATTAAAAGTGCTTTACTTCATTTACAGAACGGAAATCCTCTCGGAATTTTTCCTGCAGGAGAAGTGTCCACTTATAAAGACGGAAAATTAGTCGTGGACAAACCATGGGAGTCAGGTGCAACTAAGTTGATAAAAAAAGCGAATGTACCGGTTATTCCAATATATTTTCATGCTAAAAACAGTAAGCTGTTTTATTTTTTATCGAGTATGAGCGATACACTTAGAACTGCTAAATTACCTTCTGAATTTCTATCTCAAAAAAATAGAACTATAAAAGTAAGAATAGGTAAACCAATATCTATCAAAGAACAGAATAAGTATGAAGATCTAAGTGACTTACAAAATTTTATTCGTAAAAAGACTTATATGCTGGCAAATCCATTTGAAAAATCAAAAAATATTTTAAGTACATCTGCTTTAATATTATCTAAATCTCCGAAAAAAATTATTGAGGCAATATCCATAGAAAAAATAGAAAATGAAATTGATGTCTTGGATAATAATAATTCATGCTTGTTAAGCAGTAAAAATTATAAAGTATATTTAGCTGACAGTAAAGATATTAAAAATACTTTATTAGAAATTGGAAGGTTAAGAGAAATAACTTTTCGTGAAATTGGAGAGGGAACAAATAATGAATATGATTTAGACAAATACGACAATTTCTATAAGCACATGTTTTTGTGGGATAATATTGCAAAAAAAGTTGTTGGAGCGTATAGAATGGGGTTAGGAAAAATGATTTTTAAAAAATATGGAATAGAAGGCTTTTATATAAATGAGCTTTTTAAAATTGAACCCGATTTAGATACCATGATGAAGAAAACGATTGAAATGGGCAGAGCTTTTATTATAAAGGAGTATCAGCAAAAACCCATGCCATTATTTCTATTGTGGAAAGGAATTGTTCATGTGACTTTAAGATATCCAGAGCATAAATATTTAATGGGAGGAGTAAGCATAAGTAATAAATTTTCTAATTTTTCAAAATCACTCATGATAGAATTTATGAAATCTAATTATTACGATCCTTATATTGCTCAATTTGTTAGACCTAAAAAGGAATACAAAGTAAAATTGAATGATGTTGATAAAGATTTCGTATTTGACACAGCAAAAGCTGATGTAAATAAATTTGATAAGATTATAGATGAACTGGAGCCTGGAAATTTGCGCTTGCCGGTTTTACTAAAAAAATATATTAAACAAAATGCTAAATTAGTGGCCTTTAATGTTGACCCAAAATTTAATAACGCAGTAGACGGATTAATGTATCTTCGTATTGCCGATTTACCGGACAGTACTGTAAAACCTGTTTTGGAAGAATATTTGGCGGAGTTAGAAAGTAAATTAAATGTGAATAAACCTATTATATAATGAATAAGAAACCTAAAATTGCTGTTATCGGAGGTGGAAGTTGGGCAACTGCCATTGTAAAAATGTTATCGGAAAATCTTGAGGTAATAGGATGGTATATGCGCAGTGTTTATATCATAGAACACATTAAAATAAATAAGCACAATCCTAATTATCTGAGCTCTGCGGAACTACAACCTGAAAAAATATTCTTTTCAAATGATATCAATGAGATGATAGCTTATGCTGATTATCTAATATTTGTTGTTCCATCTGCATTTTTAAAAGCTGAACTGGATAAAATTGAAGTCCCATTGAATGGAAAAATATTTTTTTCTGCTATTAAGGGAATAGTGCCTGAATCAGGATTAATTGTGGGCGAACACTTTAATGAAAAATTACAGATTCCATTTGAAAATATTGGGATTATTACCGGGCCTTGCCATGCAGAAGAAGTGGCCATGGAGAGATTATCCTACTTAACAATTGCATGTCAAGATGAAGATAAAGCAAAATGTTTGGCCGACCTAGTATCAAGCAGGTACATAAAAACTAAGATCTCGGATGATATTATTGGTACAGAGTATGCCGCAATGTTAAAAAATATCTATGCAATAGCAGCGGGAATAGCTCATGGATTAGGCTACGGAGATAATTTTCAATCTGTTTTGATGTCCAATTCTATTCGAGAAATGAAACGGTTTATTAAAAAAATTCATAAAATGAAAAGAAACATCAACAACTCGGCGTATTTGGGAGATTTGTTGGTTACCGGATATTCTACCTTTAGTAGAAATCGAATGTTTGGTAATATGATAGGTAAAGGATATACAGTAAAATCTGCAATGCTTGAAATGAGTATGGTTGCTGAAGGTTATTATGCGACAAAAAGCGCCTATCTGATCAATCAGAAAAATGAAGCTAATACACCGATTATTGATACAGTTTATGCCGTTTTATACAAAAATAAAAATGCAAAAGAAGAGTTTCACAAATTGACCGATCTGATAGATTAGTTTCAAGGTCTATTCAAAATGACTTACCGTAAAAATTATATTCGCTAATGACTCTGAGTGAACTTCCAATGTTCTTTCGTCCCACTTGAATAAATTTGAAAACTCTTTTAAAATTGGATCTTTAACTTTATCAATGCTTGCAATATCAAAATATAATTTACCTGTTCTTCGAACAAAGAAGTCAAGAGGGTAAACTACCATTTCATTATTAAGACAATATTTAAGTTCTGCCAAGGCCATTCGTACATTAAAGTTCTTTTCAGATAATTGTTGAAATATTTCAATTATTTGATCTGTTTGTTTTCCATACCTATGCACCAATATCTCAGCATCCAATTTGCTAAAATCATATTGCTCTAATTGTTTAAATATTGCTTGATTATATTTTTGTACAGCACTATAATTTTCAAAATCACCCCCGCTAAGAACAATATTTTCAGTTTGATTGGATTTCCAATCATAATCATATTCCTTTTTTAATTTTTTATAAACTAAATCCGTTATCCTTTCTGCCATCTTTCGATAACCAGTTAGCTTTCCTCCGGCAATAGAGATCAATCCTGATTTCGATTCAAAAATTTCATCCTTTCTTGAAAGTTCACTTGCCGATTTCCCTTCTTCGTGAATTAAAGGTCTTACACCGGCCCAACTCGATTGCACATCTTCAAATGTTAAATTAATCGATGGAAACATATTATTCACAGCACTGATCAAATAGAGGGCATCAACCTGATCTACATTAATATTATTAATATCATCAAAATAGTTTGTGTCTGTCGTGCCGACGTATGTGATTTTCCCTCTTGGAATTGCAAACATCATTCTACCATCGGGTACATCGAAATAAATAGACTGATTTATTGGTAATTTTTCAAATGGGAATACCAAATGGACCCCTTTCGTGAGGTGTAGCCTTTTCTTTACCGTTGATTTTTTGCTGCTACTTCTGTTTAACTCTCGAACCTCATCAACCCACGGACCGGAAGCATTTACAATATATTTTGCATGAATATCGAACTTTGTGTTATTTACAGAGTCAATTGCAGTAAGACCAATTAACTTCTTTCCCTCCTTTATAAATTGAGTTACTGCACAATAGTTCAGAGCTTTCACTGAATTTTTTACAGCTGTCTTTAGTACTTCTATGGTAAGTCGTGCATCATCCGTTCTATATTCTGCATAATAGCCGGCACCTTCTAAAATATCATCAGGCAATAGAGGCTCTAGTTTTAGGGTTTGCTCTATGTTAATCATCTGCCGTTTGTCTTCTCCTTCAACATCGGCCAGTATATCATATATTTTTAATCCGAAAGAGGTAAGCCATGAGCCATAAGTTCCGTTTTTAATAATAGGCAAGAGCATTTTTTCAGGCACAACTAGGTGTGGAGCCAACTTATGGACAATGGCTCGTTCGGTACCAACTTCTTTTACCAGCCAAAAATCAAATTGTTTTAAATACCTGAGACCCCCATGAATTAGTTTAGTGGATTTTGAACTCGTTCCCGAAGCGAAATCATTTTTTTCAATTAAGGCAACTTTCAAACCTCTGCTAACAGCATCCAGAGCTATACCGGCACCTGTAATACCACCACCAATAACAAGCAGGTCAAATTCCGTTGTTTGCAGTTGATCGATTATTTCCTCTCTGTTCAATACTGAGAAATTCGATTTCATAGTTAATCATTTAATCCACGATCACGGGATGTAACCATTTTTTTGCCATCTCAATTTTAATCCCCTTGCGATGGGCATAATCTTCAATTTGATCCTTGGTTATTTTTCCCAGACCAAAATACTTCGCCTCTGAATTACCAAAATAATACCCTGATACAGCAGCGGCTGGCCACATGGCCAAACTTTCAGTCAGAGAAACTCCTATAGTTTTTTCCACATCCAACAGTTTCCAAATTGTTTCTTTCTCTAAATGATCCGGGCAGGCGGGATAGCCTGGAGCCGGTCTAATTCCTTTATACGATTCTTTAATTAGTTCATCATTCGTTAAGTCTTCCTCAGAAGTATAACCCCAATGTTTGGTTCTCACTTGCTTATGCAAATATTCCGCAAATGCCTCGGCAAATCTATCTGCTATTGCTTGAACCATAATAGCTCCATAATCATCATGCTTGTCTTTATAACTTTTAGCCAATTCATCAGCACCAAATATTGCAACACAAAATGCACCCATATAATCAACTCGATCACTGTCTTTTGGAGCTATAAAATCCGCAAGGGCAATATTTGCAATTCCCTCCCGTTTTTTTGATTGCTGCCGTAATGTTCTGAAGATTCCAATTTCTTTGCCCTTCTTCTGAATAGAAATATCGTCTCTGTTAATAGTATTAGCTTCAAACAATCCAAATATAGCCTTTGGCTTTAGAGATTGGTTTGCAATAACGCTATTCATCATTTTTTGAGCATCCTCGTATAAATGAGTGGCTTGTTCTCCAATAACTTTATCTGTTAAAATTTTCGGGAATTTGCCATGTAGATCCCATGATCTAAAAAATGGACTCCAATCGATAAAAGGCAAAAGTTCTTTTAAGCTGATTTGTTCCATAACTTGTATTCCCATTGCTTTAGGCTTAACAATATTGGAAGTGCTCCAATCAATTTCGAACTTGTTATTCCGCGCTTCTTCAATAGTTACATAGGTCTTTACCTTCCCCCGAGTTAAAAATTTTTCGCGAAAATCATCATAATCCTTCTTCAATTTTGCAATATACTCATTGGAAGATTTTTTATTGAGCAGGTCTCCCACTACGGTTACTGCTCTGGAAGCATCATGAACATAAACAACCGCATTTTTATATTCCGGATTTATCTTAACCGCAGTATGTGCTTTTGATGTAGTCGCTCCACCAATCAACAAAGGAATTTCAAAATTTTGACGTTCCATTTCTTTCGCCAAATAAACCATTTCATCAAGCGAAGGAGTAATTAATCCGGAGAGTCCTATAATATCAACTTTTTCTTTTTTTGCTGTCTCAATAATTTTCTCAGGAGGAACCATAACCCCTAAGTCGACTATTTCATAATTATTACAACCCAAAACTACACCAACAATATTTTTGCCAATATCATGAACATCACCTTTAACCGTAGCCATTAATATTTTTCCGAGACCCCGAGCCCCTCTAGTCCCCGAAGGGGAAGCTATGAGTTTCTCTCTAATATCTTTAATTACTTTATCCAAATTCGATAAAACCTCATCGTTAGTAAATCGAATTACACGATAACCTTCTTTTTCTAACCAAAATGTTCTTTCCTCATCTTTAGTCTTATTATCAGGAAGTTGATGTATTAATCCATCGATCTCAATTATTAGATTCGCTCTTAAACATATAAAATCAACAATAAAATTCCCTATAATATGCTGCCTTCTAAATTTATACCCATCAAATTTTTTACCACCTAACACATCCCACATCAAGGACTCTGCCTTGGTAGATACATTCCTCATTGTTTTTGTATAATCCTTTAGTACTCTATAAAGTACCGGATCTGCAGTTTCCCAGTGGTAGGTCCCCTTTGGGGATTTAGGGGCTCTTTTAGCTTCTTCGATATATGGATTCAAATAAGCAACCGCTTTTTTCATTACTCGTGCCGATTTTACCACTTGGGGCAAAAACATTTTTCCTGAACCGAAAAGGTCTCCAACTACATCCATTCCTGTCATCAGATTTCCTTCAATAACATCAATTGGCTCAGATGCCAGCAATCGGGCCTCCTCTATATCATCAATAATATAGGCGTCAACACCCTTTACTAGGGCATGTGTTATTCTCTCTTGTAGTGTATTTTCTCTCCAGGATTCATCAATTACTTTTTCTTTTTTCGAACCTTTAACCGTTTCAGAAAAATCCAATAACCTTTCCGTAGCATCAGGGCGTCTATCTAAAATAACATCTTCAACATGTTCTAACAGATCCTTTGGTATTTCATCATAAACCTCCAACATCGCTGGATTTACAATCCCCATATTCAATCCTGCCTGAATAGCATGATATAGAAAAACGGAATGCATCGCTTCCCGTACGGTGTTATTTCCTCTAAATGAAAAAGATACATTACTCACACCTCCGCTTACACTCACATTAGGAAGATTTTTCCTTACCCAACGGGTAGCTTCAATAAAATCAATTGCATTTTTTCTATGTTCTTCCATTCCTGTTGCTACAGGAAATATATTCAGATCAAAAATAATATCTTCCGACGGAAAACCCACCCTATCAATTAAAACACGATAGGATCGCTCTGCAATTTCAATGCGCCGTTCATAATTATCCGCCTGACCAACTTCGTCAAAAGCCATTACGATAACCGCCGCACCATATCTTTTAATTTGGGTTGCCTCCCAAATAAATTTTTCTTCTCCTTCTTTTAATGAAATAGAATTAACAACACATTTTCCTTGAACTACCTGTAATCCTGCCTCAATAATTTCCCATTTTGAGCTATCAATCATCATGGGTACTTTACAAATATCAGGTTCTGCCGCTATTAGATTTAAGAAACGAACCATACTTTCTTTCCCATCTATCAAACCATCATCCATGTTGATATCAATGATCTGTGCACCCCCATCAACCTGATGACGTGCAATTGCCAAGGCTTCATCAAATTTTTCCTCTTTTATCAAACGTAAGAATTTACGAGACCCTGCAACGTTGGTTCGTTCACCAATATTAATAAAATTACTGTTTTCACTTAAGATCAGAGGCTCTAATCCCGAAAGGTGCATGTATTTTTTTTTGTTTGTGGTTGTTCTTAAGTAATTGTTGGGTTTCATATCTATTGAAGGATAAGCTTGTTTTCTGATGCAAAAGTTTTGTTCTTTGTTGCTAGTTATCGGTGTTTAATAGTTCGTTATTGCTTGTTGTGCTTTAGATTCATGCTTATTTTTTTTATAATAATTGATGAATCCATTAAGTGATTTTGTACAAACAGCTATTTCATCCAATATAATTTCTTTATAATTTATCCTAATATAACTCATGTCAATTGAAAGTTAAACTTGTTTTCCAATTTTTGCTTTCACTAACAACTAAAAACTACTAAATACCAATGGATCCCTAGACACTAACAACCAATTTTCTCGGCTCATATTTTGAAGCTACATTTGCTATTTCTTTTATATGCTCAGGAGTGGTACCACAGCATCCACCAATAATATTTATCAAATCCTTTTTAAGATATTCTTCTATTTGCTCTGCCATTTCTTTCGGCGACTCCTCGTATTCCCCAAATGCATTAGGTAATCCTGCATTAGGATGAGCGGAGATTCCAAATTCAGTTTTAGGAGCAATAGCCTCCAAATGTGGTTGCAAAAGATTTGCCCCCAATGCACAATTAAATCCAACTGTAAGCAGAGGAATATGTGAAACAGAAATTAAAAAGGCCTCTGCTGTTTGTCCTGATAATGTTCTTCCGCTGGCATCAGTAATTGTTCCACTTAACATAATGGGTATATCTAAATTCCGTTCTGCTTTTATTTCTTCAATCGCAAACAGAGCAGCCTTAGCGTTCAACGTATCAAATACGGTTTCAACCAATAGCAGATCTACACCGCCATCAATTAAGGCTTCCGCCTGTTCCTTATATGCGATCCGTAGATCATCAAATGTAACCGCTCTAAATCCGGGGTCATTTACATCCGGAGACATGCTTGCAGTTCGATTCGTTGGTCCCATAGAACCCGCAACAAATCTTGGTTTTTCTGGGTCTCTTCTTGTAAAATCGTCGGCTACTTCTCTGGCTATTCTAGCAGATTCCAAATTAAGGTCATAAACTAAATTCTCCATGTTATAATCTGCCATGGCTATAGAGGTGGCAGAAAAGGTATTGGTCTCAATTATATCTGCACCAACTTCTAAAAATTTCGCATGAATTTCTTTAATTGCTTCCGGTTGGGTAATCGATAACAGGTCGTTATTCCCTTGGAGTGGAATTGGGTAATCTTTGAAACGATTACCTCTAAAATCTTCTTCCGTAAATTTATAAGCTTGCAGCATGGTACCCATCGCTCCGTCCAGAACCAGAATTCGTTTTTTTATTTCCTCTTTTATAGTACTCATGGTTTTTATTTTTTAACCAATAATTATTCTTCCTTCACTAGTCTATAATACTTGCGTTAGGGATTGCAGAGGTATCCTTTTTTGTAAAAAAAGATTTAGCGAAAAGCCCGACCCAATTGGGAAACGCTCACATAAATATCATCGCAAAAGTAAATGATTTAATTATTTTCGTCAAACAAATTGGACGATAAATAACGATCCCCTCTGTCACAAATGACCGCTACTATAATTGCATTTTCAAGATTTTTAGCTAATTTAATAGCACTTGCAACTGCACCCCCACTACTCATTCCTGCAAATATACCTTCTTCTTTTGCCAATCGTCTAGTCATTGATTTTGCCTCTTCTTCGCTCACTTCAATGATTTGATCCACTTTTGAACGATCAAAAATTTTAGGTAAATACTTCTCAGGCCATTTTCGAATACCTGGAATTTTAGAATTATCTGTAGGTTGAGCACCTACTATCATGATGCTGTTATTTTTCTCTTTTAGATAGGTTGAAACTCCCATGATCGTACCTGTGGTGCCCATTGCAGATACAAAATGGGTTACCTCTCCGTTAGTATCCTTCCATATTTCCGGCCCGGTAGTATTATAATGTGCCTTCCAATTGTCATCATTTTCAAACTGATTTAACAAAAAATATCCTTTTTCTTTATTCAATTTTACTGCCAAATCCCTCGAACCTTCAATACCATCATCTGCAGCGGTTAAAATTACTTCCGCGCCATAGGACTTCATCGTTTTTACTCTTTCAACTGTTGAATTCTCAGGCATTATTAAAATCATATTTAATTTTAATAACTGAGCGATAAATGCCAAAGCTATACCGGTATTTCCACTGGTAGCTTCAACTAAAGAATCTCCTTTTTTAATATCGCCACGTTGTAAAGCCTGATAAATCATATTAAATGCCGGTCTGTCTTTAACACTTCCTCCAGGGTTATTTCCTTCTAATTTTAAAAAGAGTCTTAATCCTTTTTTGGAGATAATATTACTGACTTCAACTAATGGTGTATTGCCAATTTGGTCTGTTATACTTTTACCTTGTATCATTTATTGACTTGATTAAACCCGGATTATGTAATAGAGCGGGTTAAAGAGGTAAATTTAGTTTATTTTTTTGAAAGAAAATATAAGGTTTGGTTAGGAGAAGTAGATCATTTTATACGGCATCTTTAACAGCATTTGTCCTAAGAACCTCAACCAATCTGTAAAAATACTTGGCATCGTTCAAATATTTACTAGCGAAGGATAAAGAAGGTTTATTTTCTTTTATTTGATACGTCAACGATGAAAAAGAAGTATCCAGTTCAATAATACCACGCTCTATAAAATAGGTATCAAAATCTTTTATTATGCCCGCTTGAGTATTGGTCTCTAACCCTTCTGCAATAAGCACTGCCTTTGCAGTATTGATTAATGATGTATAAGAATGATAAATACTATCCGCCCATTTTCCCAATTTAAGAGCTTCCGAAGCATTTTCAATCTTTTCCTCGCTTTCAAATAATAAAGTCGCTATTAGATCAATAATAACTCCAGCACATTCACCTGTTCCAATAGCTTTTATATAAGACCTGTTATGGCCCCAATCCACGAAATCATCTTCTTTAAGATTGGAAATATCAGACAAGGGTTTTAACAGTTCATAAAAATATATTTCACCTTGTCTGTCATAATAATCAAGGAAAGATTCCCCTTCTTTAACATTTTGTTCAAAATTATTTAATATAAAACGCAAGGCTTCCGGACCTCTTTTACTTGGAACTTTAATTACTTTGTCTCCAAATCGTCCTTTACCGTCACCCAGAATTCCTCCGCCCAAAAGAACTTGTAGTGCAGGTGCGACATATTTTCCTGATTTAATGGACATTCCCTGAAAACCAATATGGGCCATATTATGTTGTCCACATGCATTCATACAACCACTAATTTTTATGGTAACATCTTTATTATTTACATAAGAGGGATATTCCTTCCTTAATACCCGCTCCAAAACTGTGGCTATACCTGTACTACTTGCTATCCCCAAATTACATGTATCCGTTCCGGGACAGGCAGTGATATCCAGCGTACTATTATAACCAGTCTCCACGAATTCCAATTTCTTCAGTTCGGAATAGAAAAAAGGTATTAATTCTTTTTTGACATTTCTAATTGTTATGTTTTGACGTAAGGAAAGTCTTATTTCATTTCCTGCATATTTTTTAACCAGATCAGCCAATATTCTGGCTTGATCCGTATAAAAATCACCCAATTTTATCTTTATTCCAATGGCAAATAATCCCTTCTGTTTTTGTTTGAAAACATTTGTGTCGTTCCAGGATTTAAAGTTCTCCAGGTCATCAATTTTTATTGAAGGAGTCTTAATTTTAGGCAGTTCGACATGTTTATCAAATTCACTGGTATCTATTGCGTAAGTTTGATAAGACAATGCTTTTTGTTCTTTTTCAACAAGAGTAAAAAAGGAATCTAACCCGATATCTTTAATTAAAAATTTTAATCTCGCTTTGGCACGTTTATTTCGCTCTCCATGTCTATCAAAAATTCTTAAGACACTTTCAATAAAGGGAATTATTCTATCCGCTTCTAAAAAATTGAATCCAAGATTTGCATGTCTCGGTTGTGAACCCAATCCTCCTGCTATCATAACTTTGAATCCCCGTACCATCTCTCCGTCAATTTCTTTTATTTTAGCTAAAAAACCAATATCGTGTAAAAAGCTCAAGGCGGTATCTTCCTCCGTTCCCGAAAAGGATATTTTAAATTTTCTTCCCATCTCCTGACAAATCGGGTTTCTCAAAAAGAATTTGAAGGTAGCGTCGGCATATGGAGAAACATTAAAGGGTTCCTTGGGATCAATCCCCGCAGTTTCTGAAGCTGTAATATTTCGAACTGCATTACCGCATGCCTCACGTAAAGTTATATTGTCTTTTTCTAATTCCGACCATAACTCAGGTGTTCGATCTAAACTAACATGATGAATTTGAATATCCTGACGCGTTGTAATATGTAATCTCCCTTGTGAATATTCATCTGACACATCGGCTATTCTATGTAATTGTTCTGATGTTACTCTACCAAAAGGAAGTTTTATCCTAATCATTTGAACGCCAGGTTGTCGTTGGCCGTATATTCCTCTTGCTAATCGAAGCGATCTAAATCTGTCTTCGTCAATTTTGCCCTCATGAAAAAGCTGAATTTTACGCTCTAAATCCAAAATATCCTTTTGAACAACAGGGTTCTCAATTTCTGTTCTAAAACTTTGCATGATCAATTATTGAAGGTGTATACCACATTCTCGATTAGTTAATACTTTTGTAGGATCATAATAAGAGTTGTTCTTTGGCAGATCATGAGCAATCAAATACTCTTCTAATTGTTCATCATTCCAATAATAAAACGGGCTTACCTTTAATACGCCATCATTATTAACACTTAAAATATCCTTTGAACTTCTATATTCCGTTTGTCTAACTCTAATATTTGTAAACCACATCTCAGGATTCAGTTCCTTAAATGCTCTTCTAAAAGGTTCTAATTTTACTATTTCCGTAAACTCTAGATGCTTTGGGTCATTTACGTCCGGTATACCTAAGGTAGCGTCCGTGTATGCTGATGTCTGCAGAGGAGAATATTTGTGCACATTTAATTCAAACTTCTCAATTAGATCGGCTGAATGTCTGTAAGTGCCAGGGGTGTTGTATCCTGTATCGCACCATATAACTTTAATGCCCTTATCATTATTAAAAAAAGTATTTAAAAGTACCGCAGAATATATGCCAAAACTTGTAGTTACAACTCTGTTATCTGTTAAACCCAAAGCCCAGGTTATTATTTCATCTGGAGATTTTCCTCTTAGTTCATTATTCCAATATGTTATATTAATATTCTCGCTTATCATCTTATTTTGTTTTAACTACCTTTACCCTATCGGATTAGTAGATTTATAGGCAAAGATAAATTAATATTTATATATTCCTAGTATTTAACAAAAAATTGTGAAAATAATAAGTGGAGAAGTTAGGTCAGATCAGCTAAGGAATTATTTCTAAACACTTCAAGCGTATTGTCTCTTACTTGTATCATGATCTTGTATACACCACAGGATTTTTCATCTTCGCAATCATCACATTTTTCATAATAATTAAGACTTACACAAGGAACCATAGCAATTGGTCCCTCCAGCACCCGAATAACATCTGTTAAGGGAACTTCCGAAGCTTTCCTCAACATATAATATCCTCCTCCCTTACCTTTCTTTGATCCTAAAAATCCTGATTTCTTTAATGTTAGTAAGATACTTTCCAGGAACTTATGAGGAATGTTTTCATTTTTAGAAATAGTGCTTATTTGGACCATTTGACCGCAATCTTGACGTGCGATATAGGCAAGCGCTTTTAGGCCGTATTTAGTTTTCTTAGAAATCATAATACTAATATAAGTAATTTTTCATTTTTTAACATGATAAATACACTCGAGTCTTATAAAATTTCTCCATAAATTCATAGACTCTATTTAGAGTAAGGTCATTTTGTCTTTAAATACTCTTTTATAAGGAAACGAACATGAATTAATTAAATCAATTATTTCAAAATAGGAAACGATTATCTCCAGTACTCATAAGAATGAGAGAACGAAGAGATTAAACAAATGAAATAGCCTTAAGTATAATTTCTTTTGGTTTTTTTGAATAGTTTAAATTCAGAGCAGATTTACGTCCTTTTTCCGACATCTTCATCCAAGTTTTTTTAACGATATCTATGAGCTTTTGTTCAGAGTACTTTTCAGAAAATTTTTCAAAATAAAATTCTAAGAACACCAAACAGATAATGTCTTCCAAAAGCTGTGTATCACTATTTCTTTTGAGTTGCTTTTTTTCAAGTAAAAAAGAAACTTTATTAATTAATGCTTCATCATACCCTACAGCATATAAAATTTCTGATGCTTTTATCGCATGAAATTTTTTTAATTCTCTACGCCAAATCAAATATCCATTCCTGTTCATTTCATAAGAATCCCGAGGAATTTCCCATCGACATATATGTTGACACCTAACCGCCAACTGAACAGCCTCAGAAGCATTAGGTTCAAATTGGTGAAGCTTATCTGTCATTCTCATTGCATATAGTAGCTCTTTTGGATAATCCTTTCCTTTATACGATTCCGTATTAGGGTCATTCCCATTAGCCTTATCAAACAAACGGACTGCGGTTATAAATTTTTCTTTCACGATATTTAAATGATTTAATTCTCAAATCTATTCAGAAAATCCGATATACACAAAGTTGTTTTACCAAAATTATACGCATCGTTTTTTGACCGATTTATTTTTGTCTTAAATAATTAGCTACTTTTGTCAAGTAAATAATAAAAAATGAGAAATCCGAAAGTTATATTGGCAGGAGCTGGTCCGGGTGAAATAGAATTAATAACGGTAAAAGGATTTAACGCAATTAAAAATGCGGATGTTATCTTGTATGATGCATTGGTAAATAAGGATTTATTAAGCTATGCAAAGTCATCTGCGAAATGTATTTATGTTGGCAAACGATCTAACAAACATAAATTCTCCCAAGAAGAAATCAATCAAATGTTAGTAGATTATGCTTTGAGATACGGTACGGTTCTACGCCTAAAAGGAGGTGATCCTTTTGTGTTTGGAAGAGGAGGTGAAGAGGCTGCATTTGTGGAGAATCAAGGAATTGAAACTGAATTTATTCCTGGAGTGTGTAGCGCCCTCGCTGTTCCTACCAATCAAGGGATTCCATTATCAAAACGTAACATAAGCGAAAGTTTTTGGGTGATCACCGGCACTACTTCTAATGGTGATATCTCTAAAGATATAATTCTTGGATCAAAATCAAATGCAACACTAATAATATTAATGGGGCTTCGTAATTTTTCATTAATTATCGATCAAGTAAAAAAATATAGACATAAATATACACCCTTTGCAATTATACAAAATGGCACTCTCCCAACTGAAAAAATTATAATTGATACGATTAATAATTATAAAAATGTAATTGATATGATAGATTATAATGCTCCAGGAATTATTGTCATTGGCGATGTGGTTGCAGAACATCCAGCATTTTTAGAAGAAGAAATTCAACGGGTTTTAGATTTGGATTTATAAGTTTATTAGTAGAAATTAAGACAATTTTTTATCTATCATATCCTTCGTGATATCGTTCATCCTCTTTACTTTTTCTTCAAAACTTCCCTTAATTTTCTTTCTGTACATGTTTAGGTTCTCTGATAATAAATTAATATCATCCGGAATGACATCTTCAAAAAACTGACGTAATCGCTTAGCCATAGTTGGGGATTTTCCATTGGTAGAAATAGCCAGTTTGATATTACCCTTCGTAACAATACTTCCCATATAAAAATCACAATAACTTGGATTGTCGGCAACATTTATCAATATATTTCTCTCTTTACAATCTCCATGAACTTGCAAATTGACCTTAATACTATCTGTTGCAGCAATTACAATATGCTTATCTCTTAAAATAGAATCATTATAGGAGCCAGTAACGGTTTCAACATCATGCTTTTGTGCCAAATTAATTAGATCGGGAATAAAAATTTTAGACAATACTGTGACTTTAGCATTAGGACTTGATTTTAGTAAAAAAGTTAACTTTTCTAACCCAACGTTACCACCACCTACAATAAGAATATTAAGTTCGGAAACCTTTAAAAAAATCGGGTATAATTCATTTTTGCTCAAATTCTTAAATATTTAAAAAAGGCTTTTACTAATTTAGCAGGACGTTTATTATTGTTGCTTTCTTTTTCCCCATTTGATGATATTCCATATTCTTTCATGAAAAAAATACAATATCATTTTAGTAAAAATTTCAATTCCTCCAATAGAAATCGCAATTTTTACTTGACCGGTTAAAAAATAGGAGATTATAATGGTATCTAAAGTACCAATGGTACGCCAAGTAATAGCTTTAATTAAGCTACGTCTTTTAGTTTCTCCTTTTTTGTAATGGTCAGCACTTTTCGAATTGAATAAAATCACGTCTATGCATTTAAGGCAAAATTCAGATCATTAACTATATCATTTACATGTTCTAAACCTACCGAAACGCGAACCAAACCATCAGTAATGCTCACTTCTAATCTATCCACTTCACTCAACTTACTATGAGTTGTGGATGCCGGATGTGTAACGATGGTTCTGGTATCTCCTAAATTCGCAGAAAGAGAACACATTTTAATATTGTTTAAAAAATTTCTACCGGCCTCAATCCCTCCATCTATTTCAAATGCAACAATATTTCCTCCTAATCTCATTTGTTTTTTTGCAATTTCATATTGTGGATGAGATTTTAAAAATGGGTATTTTACTTTCTTTACCATAGGCTGTGTTTCTAAAAATTCTGCAACTTTTAAAGCATTATCACAGTGCTTATCCACTCTAATCGAAAGTGTTTCTAAACTTTTTGATAGCACCCATGCGTTGAATGGAGACATCGCCGGACCGGTATTTCTAGAAAATAAATAGATCTCCCTTATCAATTCTTTTTTTCCAACCGCTACACCACCAAGAACCCTGCCCTGTCCATCCATCAATTTTGTGGCCGAGTGTACAACTATATCTGCACCGTACTTAATTGGATTCATCAAATAAGGTGTTGCAAAACAGTTGTCGATGATCAATAAAATACCATGTTTTTTTGCAATTTTACCCAATAACTCAACATCCAGTACATCAACGGCAGGGTTAGTAGGTGATTCTGCATAAAGTATTTTTGTATTCGGCTGAATTAATGTTTCTATCTTGTCAGTTTCATTTACCTTGAAATAGCTTGTTTCAATATTCCACTTCGGTAAGTATTTGGTAAACAAGGTATGAGTAGAACCAAACACAGAACGACATGAAACGATGTGATCTCCACTATTTAACAATGCTCCAAAAGTTGAAAATATTGCCGCCATTCCTGTAGCAAAAGCATATCCACTTTCTGCTCCTTCCATAGCTACAACCTTGTCAATAAATTCAGTTGTATTTGGATTTGTAAACCTGCTATATAAGTTTTTCTCTTTTTCTTCTGCAAAAGAGGCTCTCATATCTTCGGCATCATCAAAGACAAAACTTGATGTTAGATATAGTGGAGAACTGTGCTCACTGTATTGTGTTCGATTCAATTGCCCCCTGATCGCTTCTGTTTCAAAATGCTTTTTATCGCTCATAATCTAAAAAAATTAAATAGACAACTAATTATCTTATTACAAATACCTTCAAGGCTTCAAAACCCTATAGGAAAATTAAATTGCTTTTTCTGTTAATCGTAATATGTCCCCAAAAACTCCTCTGGCGGTTACTTTCGCTCCTGCTCCGGCCCCTTGAATTACGAGTGGTTGCTCTCCATAAGATTCTGTATAAATTTCAAATATGGAATCCGAACCTTTTATTTGCCCCAAAGAACTATCATTGGGAACAGATACCAATTTAACCTCTAATTTCCCTTTGGTTTCTGTCAGATCTCCCGATAACTCACCAATATATCTCAAGACATGGTCTTCCTTTTGTTCGGACTTAATAGTTTCATATTCTTCATTTAATTCTTTTATTCGAGATAAGAATTCCAATACGGAACCATCTCTTAAATTCTCAGGAATTAAATTTCTAATTTCTACGTCATCAAATTCATTTTCCAGATCTAATTCTCGTGCGAGAATCAATAACTTCCTGGCCACATCATTTCCACCTAGATCTTCTCTTGGATCGGGTTCCGTAAATCCCTTATCGATAGCATCCTCTAAAATTTTGCTGAAATGCTCATCCTGTTCTGAAAAATTATTGAATAAATAACTTAGCGTACCAGAAAAAACACCTCTGATATGGGTTATGTTTTCTCCTGAATGGTGCAACAACCTAATGGTATCAACCAGTGGTAAGCCTGCACCAACATTAGTTTCATATAAATAATTTTTTTCGTTTTCTTTTAATTTTTCTCTCAATTCTTTATAAAAACTAAAATCAATGGTGTTCGCAATTTTATTGGACGATACAAGATCGAAACCATTTTTCACTAAAGGTATATAATTCTTAATAAATACTTGACTGGCAGTGTTATCAACTGCAATAAGATTTTCCAGATGATTTTCTCTTGCAAATCCAATGATATCGTTGATACTGTAACCATCCATTTTGGAACTTTTTATTGCATCACTCCAATTGGAGTTCACGCCGTTTTTATCCAGGAGTAATCTTTTAGAATTGCCAATTGCGAAAATATTAAGATTGATATTCTTACGTTTTAAAATTTTCTTCTTACTCTTTAATATTTGTTCAATTAAAGTTCCTCCTACCAGTCCAACACCAAAAACAGCAATATTGATATTTGTAGAAACTCCAAAGATCTGACCATGTATCACATTAACAGCTTTATGCAGATCTCCGTCCTCTAGTACCAAACATATGTTATCGCCTGTAACAGTATTATTAATTAAAATTGGCTTTATCCTGTTTTTTATTATTGCGTCATAAGAATTATGAAAATTGCTTAAATTTTGTCCAATAATGGAAACAATAGATAATTTATCCTTTATGTAAATTCTGTTTACATCCTTTGTTTTTAGATCGGTTTCAAACTCAAGCTCTAATATCTCTTTTGCTCTTATAGCATCACCGGAATCAACTATAAAGCCAATTCCTCTTTCCGATGATCCCTGTGAAATAATGCTGACACTCACATTTTCCCTTCCTAAGGCTGTGAAAATTCGTGCATCTACTCCCACTCTCCCTAACAAACCTCTTCCCTCAAGATTTATCAAAGAAACATTATTTTGCACGGTAACAGATCTTATTCCCTTTGCTGTAGCCTGTGATTTGATCAAGGTTCCTTTGTTTTTCGAATCAAATGTATTAAGTAACCTCAAAGGAATATTCTTTTCCACAAGAGGAATTATGGTTTTTGCGTGTAAAATATTGGCCCCAAAATTTGCCAATTCATTAGCTTCCTGAAATGTCAATTCTTCAATTTTTTGTGCGTTAGGGACAAGATCAGGATTTGCAGTATAAATTCCATTTACATGAGTATAATTTTCTAATTCTTCAGCATCCAGGTAATTGGCAAATAATGAAGCTGTATAATTACTTCCATTTCTACCAAGTGTCGTAGTTTCACCATTAACATTTGATGCAATAAATCCCGTAATAACCTGTAAATCAACATCATTTTTATTAAAATATTTTTTCACATTCTCTTTGGATAGATCTTGAATTGGTATTGCCTCTCCAAAGCTATTATCCGTTTTTATCAATTTTCTGGCATCAACAAAATTAGATTGAACGCCTCTCTTATTTAAAAGATTAACCACTAGCTTAGAGGATACTATCTCCCCTACAGCCAAAACCTTATCTTTGATTTTTTGACTATAATCAGATAACAAATTGACTCCATCAAAAATATTATTCAAAGAATCAAATTCTTCCGAGAAATCGATAGTTCTGTCAGGTTCATTTTGATAGTTTTTAAAAGTTTCAAAGTCCTCTTTATAATCTTCGCTATTTTTAGCCTTCTCCAAAATTTGCTCCAATAGATCGGTAGAATTCCCTCTGGCAGAAACAACCACAGCAATCTTTTCGTTATTCAGTTTTTTCTCAGAAATTAATTCTAAAACCTTATTCAATCCTTCTCCATTTGCCAAAGATCTTCCACCAAATTTTACTATTTTGATCTTTTTATTCTTTAGACTCTTGGTTTTTGGCGTTTGAAAAATAGGATGCAAAATGTCAGTCAATTGCTTGTGTTCTATCAAAAAAGCATCATGGCCATGAATTGATTTAATCTCGTGATAATTATTTGTTATACCCGCTTTATCCAATAGCTTTTGTGTTTCTTTATTCTCTGCAGGAACAAAGAAGAAATCCGAGTCAACACCAACCTGAACTATATTACATTTTATCTGATTGGCTATTTCATTAAAAGAGCCTCTATTTCTTGTAACGTCAACCGAGCTTAACAAATGATTCATCATTTTATAAGTAGTTAAAGTAAATCTGTTTTCCAATTTTTCACCATGATGCAAAAGCCAACTTTCCGTATTGAAATTTCCTTGCTCCTCGTTTTTGGAACGATTAAATTTTTGCTTAAACGAATCTGCAGTTCTATAAAAAAGCATTGCCATCATGCGTGCATCGTGAACCGGCTTACTGGAATTTGATAGAATTTGCAATTGTGTTTTATTATGGGCCAATATCCAATCAGATGCCTTCCAATCAGATGCCACGGGGATCAAGTTTTCCACCAAATTTGGGAACAAGAATACCATTTCCCATGCAATACCACCCCCCAAAGACCCTCCAATGGCAGCATATAATTTACTTATGCTTAATTTTTGAAGGCCTAATCCAAATAATTTGGCTATATCCCTAGCAGTAAAATCTTCGTAATTCTCAATAAAATTCTCGTTGTTTTCATCATAACCATTTCCGGGTATGTTAAACGCGATCACCGTATACGTGTTTGTATTAATTACTTTACCCAAGCCAATTAAAGCATTCCACCATCCATTCTCTCCTGCAACATTAGAATTTCCAGTTAAAGCGTGGTTCACCAAAATTACAGGAGCCGTGCTTAATTCCTGCCCAAATAATTGATAGGTTAACTCAAAGCTGGGGTAAAAATAACCTGTAGTTGTTGTAAAATCCTGGATGGAAATACTTTTTAAATCTTTTTGCACCTCATTTTATATTAAAAAAAAGCCTCTGAATTATCAGAGGCTTTTATAGTTTGTAATTATATTATTAAATTTTAAACAAAAGCAACCTCTGTGTAAATATAACACATCATCATTCGCATTTTGTTTAATATATTATTCATTTTCCTGTTTTTCAATGGCACAAATGTAATTACAATTTATTAAAAAACAAACATTCTTTTATTTTAAATCAGCGCGCCCAAAACTTACTGAGTCAACAACACACCAAATATTAACAATGTTCTATTCATCAGATTTATTGATAAAACTAGAAAAACCTCCTTGGAAAGTATTATAAAATTAATTCGCTTTTTCTAATTAAACCAATTTTTATGATGGCTAGAGTTTTTATTTTATTTAAATTTGCTGTCACAAAATAACGGAGGAAGGATTTGAGCTGATTGCAACCTCTACTGTTGAATTATGATTCACAGAATAAAAATGCTAAAACAATAAAGTCATCTTTACTTCTTTTAGCTTTTCGTGCAATAAAATTCATTTCCTTCATCATAACTTAAAAATAAAGTATTATTATGTCTTATTTATTTACATCAGAATCTGTATCTGAAGGACACCCGGATAAAGTAGCCGATCAGATATCAGATAACTTATTAGACACATTCTTGGCTTTTGACCCAAATTCAAAGGTGGCATGTGAAACCTTGGTAACCACCGGTCAAGTTGTATTAGCCGGAGAAGTTAAAACCAAAACTTATATTGACGCTGCTAAAATCGCCAGAGAAACGATCAATAGAATTGGTTATACAAAGGGAGCTTACAAATTTGAAGGGGAAAGTTGTGGAGTTATTTCTCTAATTCATGAACAATCTCAAGATATTAATCAAGGGGTAGAACGGGAAGTAGATGAGGAGCAAGGTGCCGGAGATCAGGGAATGATGTTTGGATATGCTACAAATGAAACGGAAAATTATATGCCCATGGCACTTGATATTAGTCACCGTTTATTAATTGAATTAGCAGCATTAAGAAGAGAAGATAGCAAGATAAAGTATTTACGCCCTGATGCTAAAAGTCAGGTAACCATAGAATACAGTGATGATAATATTCCCCAAAGAATTGACACCATTGTAATATCTACCCAACACGATGAATTTGATGAAGATGAAAAAATGCTCGCAAGAATCAAATCAGATATTATAAGTATTTTGATTCCAAGGGTAGTTTCTCAATTACCTAAAAAAATTCAAGACCTGTTTGATGCAGACATAAAATATCATATCAATCCTACCGGAAAATTTGTTATTGGTGGCCCGCATGGTGATACCGGTCTAACGGGTAGAAAAATAATTGTAGATACCTACGGTGGAAAAGGGGCGCATGGCGGTGGAGCTTTTAGTGGAAAAGATCCTAGTAAAGTAGATCGTTCTGCAGCATATGCCTCTCGCCATATTGCTAAAAACATGGTTGCTGCAGGGGTTTGTGATGAAATTTTGGTACAAGTATCTTATGCGATAGGGGTGGCAAGTCCTACTTCTATCAATGTCGACACTTTTGGTACAGCTAAAATTGGATTGACGGATAGCGAAATAGCAAAGAGAATAGAGAAGTTATTTGATATGCGTCCGGCGGCTATTGAAAATAGATTAAAACTGAGAAAACCTATTTATAGTGAAACTGCTGCCTATGGGCATATGGGAAGAGAACCAAAAAAAGTAATAAAAACATTTAATTCTCCCTATTCAGGAGATATAACAGTAGAAGTAGAACTGTTCACCTGGGAAAAACTGGATTATGTGAATAAAATTAAAGAGGCATTTGGTATTTAAAATCCCATTAAATTAATCCTATTATAGGGTATCTGAAAAGCTTATTATAATGTCATTCCTACCTGGCAGTTTAACTGCCAATGGTAGTCACACAGGCCGAGCGAAGTCGAGGAATCCAAATTATTTAAAATTAACATTTTGAGATTTCTACATTACAGTCGAAATGACAAATTCTTACTTTTTCAGACATCCTATTTCTACTTTGAAGCATTATTATTCAATTTGCTTACCTTTGATTAATGAAGCATTTTATTCTGATTTTAGTACTTGTTTTTGCTTTGGAGCCCTCTATCCATTCTCAAAAGTTGGAAACTAAGTTTACCAATTCTTTCCTTCTACATGCCGACGTTTTTATCGGCATCGATGAATTCGAAAACCTGTATTATATAAAAGATAACACCTTCTTTAAAAAATCTGTACAAGGAACAGTAAATTATACCAATTTGAGTTTAGGGAAAATCACCTCAGTTGACATTCACAATCCCTTTAAAATTGTTCTGTTTTATCAAGATTATAATTCCGCAATCGTCTTAGATAATAAATTAAATGAATTAACGGATAAAATAGATTTCACCGGAAATACTTTATTTAACAATGTCCAATTAGTTAGTCACTCCTCTGAAAACAATCTTTGGCTGTTTGCAGATGACAATAAGTTACACCTGTACAACTTTCAAAACAGTACAGAAAAGATTCAAACGCAACCAATAACATTTTACCAACCAAATTTCATTCCAATATCTTTAAAAAGCACTTATAAAAATGCCTGGGTAGTAGGAAATACAGGTGTCATTCAAATTAATGAATACGGCAATTTTATTAATTTTTATAAAAATGAAGACATTGACTTTATATCTCCATATTTAAAGGGCTTTATCTATATGAAAAATCGATCCTTTTTTTATGTAGAAAATAACAATATCATACAAGTGTTGATTGAATTTGATCATTCTTTAGCTGATATTTATATCAATAATTCATCGATAAATATTTTTGACGGGGCAAAAGTACATCGATACATAATTTTATAATTTAAAATCCATCTAAAGCTTAGAAATAAGCCATATTTTTTATAATTTCGTTTTTTCATTGTAGGGACAATCAAATCGAACTATACTAAAAATTATAACTATGCATATTGCTATTGCCGGAAATATTGGTGCTGGAAAAACGACTTTGACAAATCTGCTGGCTAAGCATTATAAATGGAGTCCTCACTATGAATCAGTAACTGAAAATCCTTATTTAGATGATTTTTATGGTTCCATGGAACGTTGGTCATTCAATTTGCAAATTTATTTTTTAAATAGTCGTTTTCGTCAAATATTGGAAATAAAAGAAAGTGGCAAGAACATCATTCAGGATAGAACTATATACGAAGACGCAAATATATTCGCTCCTAATTTACATGCTATGGGTCTTATGACGAACAGAGATTTTGGAAATTATCAATCTTTATTTGAATTGATGGAAAGACTTGTTACACCTCCAGATCTATTAATATATCTTCGTGCCAGTATTCCAACTCTGGTAGGCCAAATACATAAACGCGGACGAGAATTTGAAAACTCGATCAGTATTGATTATCTAAGTCGGTTGAATGAAAGATATGAGGCTTGGATATCAAAGTACACTAAGGGCAAATTATTGATTATTGATATTGATAATCTTGATATTGTGGATAATCGAGAGGATTTAGGGTCGATCATTGATCGAATCGACGCGCAAATTCATGGATTATTTTAGCACTAAACAGAAATTTAAAAAAGAAAAACTCCCAATTGAATTGGGAGTTTTTCTTTATAACAAAATTAAATAATTTAACTATTTAATATTATCCATTACATCACCTGTTAATGTAGAGTAATTTATTTTAAGAGCGTTAACATTCCTCAATTCCTCTTTAATATCAGTAATAGTACCAACATTACTATTTATATCAGCTTTTATCGAGGTTGTTAATAAGGGTATTTCATCTTCAGGATGAGTATCTCTTTCTGCAAAAATAAAATACTTCACATCTTTAACATCAGCAATTCTATCATTTAACTGAATCTTATCTCCACCTTGACCTTTTACTTTACCAACATAAATATAACTTACTAGACTTTTTCGTTCCAACTTCTTAACCTCGGTAGCTTTTGGCAACTTAGGCTTCATAATTTTCAATTCGGTCTCACGCATTACCGTTGTCACCATAAAAAAGAACAATAGCATAAATACAATATCAGGTAATGATGCTGTAGATATAGCAGGCATTCCTTTTTTCTTTTTTCTAAACTTTGACATATTAAAGATTATTTTGTAGGTTCTGCTTCTGAAATTATCTGTGGATACTTAGCTTTAATATTCGCTATCTTTTCCTTCATACTCTCCGATGGGCGGTTCTTATTATCTTTTAAAAGTTGCGTATAACTTATACCGTATAACTTTTCAGATAACCTGTTTCTTAATATCGTGTATGCACCAACCAATTCATTTTGAACTGCAATATAAGTACCATAAGAAGTACCTCTATCACTCTCTAAAGAAATAATTGCTTTATTCGGATGATCAGATGATTCAGGATCCTTTGCCCCTTCACACCAGTCACATTCAGCAGGTTCTGCGCCGTCAATAGGGTTTCCAAATCCACCGCCGTTATCAATAAATTTTACCGCTTCTTCACGTAATTTATCAACAGTCATAAAGGTATCTCCTTCAACCAAAATTTCATTATTACGATTTACAGTAACAACAAATACGTTTTTTTCCTTCAGTATTGGAGGCTCAACATCATCCTGTTTTTCAGGTAATTTACGAGATATTCCAGTATCCACATCCATTGTGGTCGTAACCAAAAAGAATATGAGTAACAAGAAAGCGATATCCGCCATGGATCCCGCATTAATTTCCGGTAAGTCTCTTTTTGCCATAATATTATTTTGATACTATTGATTTAACAAATCCTCCAAAAATGATCAACAATCCAACCCCTCCAAGTATTACAGAATACCAAATTCCGGTACTTACCCACTTTGATGTAGCACCAGCTTCACCGTCTTCTACTACATTACCTGCGGCATTCAGTGTTTCACCATCATCTGCCATAGCATATGCTATAGCCAACAATATTCCCAAAGCAATTAATGAAATAAGTGATTTTTTAAGTAATTGCGGGTTTTTAACTAAGTTCAATATGGAGAATCCTACAGCTAAAATCGCCGTAATATATAGAATTATCTTAGCAAAAGATATGTATGGAGAAACAAGACTATTTTGCAAATCAACACTTTCTTTTACCGCATCATCTCCTTCCATAATTATCATCATTAGAAAATAAAGAGCAACTAAGCCAATTAATCCCGTAACAATAGATAAAATTTTAGATACTTTACTATTCATAATTTTTTATTTTTTTCTGATCAATAGATCAACTAATTTAATTGATGCGTCTTCCATATTATTTACTATACCATCTATTTTTGATATAATATAATTATAAAAAATTTGAAGAATAATAGCAACGATTAAACCAAATACAGTTGTTAATAAGGCCACTTTAATACCTCCGGCAACAACCGCTGGAGAAATATCACCCGCAGCTTCTATGGAATCAAATGCACTAATCATACCAATAACCGTTCCCATGAAACCAAGCATTGGAGCCAAGGATATAAATAGAGATAACCAAGAAACATTTTTCTCTAATAATCCCATTTGAACACCACCATAAGAAACAACAGCTTTTTCAGCAGCTTCAACACCTTCATCCATTCTATCTAATCCTTGATAAAAAATGGAGGCAACCGGACCTTTTGTGTTTCTACAAACTTCTTTTGCTGCTTCAACACCACCAGAATTCATTGCTTCTTCAACATTATTCACCAATTTGTCCGTGTTAGTAGTGGCCATATTTAGGTAAATAATTCTTTCGATTGCAATTGCTAAACCTAATATTAAGGTTACCAATACAATTCCCATAAAGAAAGGACCACCTTCAATGAAACGTAGTTTTAATTCTTGATGAAAAGTTAGGTTTTGAGCTTCTTCTGTTTGTGCATAAATGTTTTGAGCTGAGCTTAAAAACAATGCTCCTGCAACTGCTAGGATAGTAGATACTTTTTTCATTTTTGTAAATCTTTGTTATTTAATTTTAGTTAACGGGTTTAAAGATATAAAATTTTTATTACATAAAACACTTTGCGCGGAGAGAAAGGGATTCGAACCCCTGTTACGATTTCTCATAAACATGCTTTCCAAGCATGCGCCTTAAGCCACTCGGCCACCTCTCCAAAAATATGTCAAAATTTTTATACGGACGGCAAGTAACAAAAAAATATTTATTTATAAAACTTTTTTTGATAAAACTAGCTCATTTCTCCGCGCAAGGGGGTTTCAAAAATTGTTCGAAATTTTTTATAAGAAATGTTTACCCCGATCAAATATTTTAATTTAGCGATCGCAGATTCTGTGGTGATATCTTTTCCGTCTATGATTCCAATTTTTTTTAATTGATGACTCGTTTCATAATGCCCAAGTAATACACTTCCTCCAATACATTGGGTAACATTTACAATTTGAATATTTTTTTCGATCGCCTCCTTTAAAAGATCGATAAACCATTTAGAATCCGGTGCGTTTCCCGATCCAAATGTTTCTAAAATTACCCCTTTTAATTCAGGAATTCTTAGGACACTTTTAATGACCACTTCACTTATTCCAGGGAACAACTTTAATATAACCACATTGGCCTCAATCTTTCTTCTAACAATAAGCTTTTTGTTTGGATTGGCTTTCTTCAATGCTTCATTATTAAAATTTAAATATACCCCACTCTCTCCTAATGTCGGGTAATTAGGGGAACTAAAAGCATCAAATTGTTCTGAACTAACTTTAGTTGTTCTATTTGCCCGATACAATTTATATTCAAAATAAAGACAGACCTCAGTGATCTTTGGTAATTTTTTTTCTCTTGTGGCCGCAATTTGAATCGCTGTAATTAAATTTTCTTTGGCATCTGTCCTTAAATCTCCAATAGGTAATTGCGAACCCGTAAAAATTACCGGCTTATCTAAGTTTTCAAGCATAAAACTAATAGCAGAGGCAGTGTATGACATTGTATCTGTACCACTTAGCACAACAAAACCGTCCGCCTTCTCATAATTGTCTTCAATTATATCTACAATACTAACCCAATGAATTGCTTGCATATTTGATGAATCGATTGGAGTCTCGAATGCTATGGTACTAATGGTGCAGTCTAATAAGTTTAATTCAGGGATTTTATCCTTTATCTGCTTGAAATTAAACGCTTTTAGAGCATTAGTTTTATAATCTTTAATCATACCAATTGTACCCCCGGTATAGATCAATAAAATATTTGGTATTTTTGTATTCACCATGAACTATTTTGTGTAATTATTGATGTAAAAGTATAAATTATTAAAGTAAAATATTAAAAACATGTCCGGTTCTTTTATTCTTATTATTGTCATTGGTTTGGTGGGGTTGTTTGTGCAAAGTAAATTAAAAAATAAATTTAAAAAATATTCTAATTTACATTTACAAAATGGGCTAAGCGGTAAAGAAATTGCGGAAAAAATGTTAGGCGATAATCATATATACGATGTTAGGGTAATTTCTGTAAAAGGTCAATTGACAGATCATTATAACCCAAAAAATAAGACTGTGAATTTAAGCGAAGCAGTTTATAATCAGAGAAATGCTGCTGCTGCGGCAGTTGCGGCCCATGAGTGTGGGCATGCTGTTCAGCATGCTATATCTTATCAATGGTTAAGCTTAAGATCTAGCTTAGTACCTGCTGTTGGAATATCTTCAAAATTTGCAACGATCTTGTGAATTGCCGGCATATTTTTGATCAATTCCTTTCCCTCATTATTATTAGCCGGAATCATCCTGTTTGGGGCTACAGTACTGTTTAGCATTGTTACTTTGCCGGTTGAATACGATGCCAGTAACAGAGCATTGGCATGGTTTGAAGAAAAAAATATGCTTGCTGATAATGAACAGGCTGCTGCAAAAGATGCTTTAAAATGGGCTGCCAGAACTTATGTCATAGCGGCTCTGAGCTCAATTGCTGCACTAATCTACTATTTGAATATCTATAACAGTCGATAAAACCCTAAATTAGATTTTAATTTGTCTGTCAATTTGCTGGTCTAAAGAAATAAAAGTTTCCGTTCTCGCAACACCCTTGATATTCTGAATTTCGTGATTTAAAACTTGCATGAGGTGTTCATTATCTTTACAGATAATTTTAACAAATATTGCATAATTCCCTGTGGTGTAGTGGCTTTCGATCACTTCCTCAATTTCTTTTAATCTTTTAATAGCCTCTTTATATTTACTGGAACTATCTAAAAAGATCCCTACAAAGGCCATCGTTTTATAACCCAATATTTTTGGATTAATAACAAATTTAGAACCGGCAATTAATCCCGATGCCTCTAGTTTACGTAGTCTTTGGTGAATTGCCGCACCAGAAATTCCAATCTCCCTTGCAATGCTTAAAATAGGAGTTCTAGCATCCAACATTAATTGGTTTAATATTATCTTATCAATACCATCAATATTAAATTTTGATTCTTTCACGTCTCACATAGTAAATTTTACCTCAATGAAGATCTCTTAAAAATTTATTAAGGTCAATTTTAGAATTTATTCTGGTTTTAATTTAAAATCTTCCATGAATTTTGTTGTGAAAGTTCCAGCAATATAATCGGGATGATCCATCAATTGGCGGTGGAAAGGAATTGTTGTTTTCACACCTTCAATTACAAATTCATCTAAGGCTCTTTTCATTTTACTTATGGCTTCTTCACGAGTTTGTGCCGTAACAATTAATTTAGCGATCATGGAATCATAATTCGGTGGTATTACATAACCTGCATACACATGAGTATCCAATCTTACTCCATGTCCTCCCGGAGCGTGAAATGTTGTTATAGCACCCGGTGATGGTCTGAAATCATTAAAGGGATCTTCGGCATTGATTCTACATTCTATTGCGTGCATATCCGGGAAATAGTTTATTCCCAAAATTCTTATTCCGGCAGCAACTTTAATTTGTTCCCTTATAAGGTCAAAATTAGAAATGACCTGTTCGGTTATGGGATGTTCTACCTGAATACGGGTATTCATTTCCATAAAATAGAACTTTCTGTTCTTATCAACTAAGAATTCAACTGTTCCCGCTCCTTCATATTTAATAAATTCTGCTGCTTTAACAGCTGCCTTACCCATTTTTTCACGCATCGATTTAGTAACAAAGGGTGATGGTGATTCTTCTGTTAACTTTTGATGTCTTCTCTGAATAGAACAATCTCTTTCAGATAGATGGCAAGCTTTTCCTCTATAATCTCCTATTATTTGAATTTCAATATGCCTAGGTTCTTCAATCAATTTTTCCATATACATGTCATCATTTCCAAAACCCGCTTTCGCTTCCTGACGTGCTGCATTCCATGCATCTTCCATATTCTCAGCACTCCAAACCGCTCGCATTCCCTTACCTCCACCACCGGCGGTTGCTTTTAGCATTACAGGATATCCAATTTTTGAGGCAATTTTCTTAGCTGCAGATATGGTCGCTATAATTCCATTAGATCCTGGAATCGTAGGCACTTTGGCTTTTTTCATCGTTTCAATTGCATTTGCCTTATCGCCCATCAAATTTATCATTTCGGCAGATGCCCCAATAAATTTGATCCCATGCTCTTCACAGATTTTTGAAAAACGGGCATTCTCCGCTAAGAATCCATAACCAGGATGTATGGCATCCGCATTGGTTATTTCTGCTGCAGCAATGATATTCGAAATTTTTAGATACGATTCGTTGCTTGGAGGTGGGCCAATACAAACCGCTTCGTCTGCAAATCTCACGTGTAAGCTCTCCGCATCTGCAGTAGAATATACGGCAACGGATTTAATCCCCATCTCCCTGCAAGTTCTGATAACGCGAAGTGCTATTTCTCCTCTATTTGCAATTAATATTTTTTTAAACATAATATTAAAATTAGAAAGTAATTTATACAATGTTCAATCACTTATAAAAGTGACAGAAAAAGATCAAATTAGATAATTTATGATGGGTCAATTAAGAATAAAGGTTGATCAAATTCAACTGGAGACGAATCGTCGACTAAAATTTTAATTATTTTACCAGATATTTCTGACTCAACTTCATTAAATAGTTTCATGGCTTCAATGATACATACTGTATCCCCAGAACTTATGGTATCTCCAACTTTCACAAAAGGTGGGTTTTCAGGTGCAGCTTTCCTATAAAAAGTGCCAATTATTGGTGATTTTATTTCGACATAACCTGAAACTTCATCCTCTTGTTTTGAAGTAATTTCGGCAACATCTTCTTGAGCTACGGGGTCAGGGCTAATTGTTTGAACATTGAGAGGAATTTGCGCAGCAGAAGGTTGTTGGAAAATTGTTGTTTCGGTTTTACCGGGACCTGTTTTAATCGTAAGCTTTACGTCCTTCATTTCTAGCTTCACCTCAGTAGCACCTGATTTTGCAACAAACCTAATCAGATTTTGAATTTCTTTTAGTTCCATAATATTAATTATTTAGTCTATTTTTATTATCTAGTATAAGCCCATTTCAAATAAATCGCGCCCCATGAAAAGCCTCCTCCAAATGCAACAAAGATAATTTTATCTCCTTTTTTAAGTTGCGATTCATAATCTGCTAACAATAATGGTAAAGTAGCCGAGGTAGTATTTCCATATTTGTGAATATTAACCATAACTTTGGAAGGCTCCAAATTCATTCTACTTCCAGTAGCTTCAATAATACGTTTATTGGCTTGGTGTGGTGCTAGCCATGCAATATCTTCATTAGAAAGATTATTGCGCTCTAAAATTTTTTCACTTACATCGGCCATGTTAAAAACTGCATTTTTAAATACAACACGACCGTCTTGTTTAATAAAATTTAACTTATTCTCAAGTGTTTCCACACTCGTTGGAAGTACAGAACCACCTGCCTCTACCTTAAGTGCATCCCTTCCACTTCCATCCGTTCTATGATATTCATCTATTAAACCTAAACCTTCATCATTAGGCTCAAACAAAACTGCCCCGGCACCATCACCAAAAATGATACAGGTCGTTCTATCGGTATAGTCGATCATTGAAGAATTTTTATCCGCACCTATTAACAATACTTTTTTGTATCTCCCCGATTCAATAAAACTTGAAGCTACTGACATTCCATACAAAAAGCTTGAACATGCGGATTCCAGATCAAAAGAAAAGGCATTAACAGCACCAACTCCGGTAGCCGTGAATGAAGCCGTTGAGGCCGCCTGCATATCTGGTGTTGCTGTTGCAACGATCACTAAATCAATTTCTTTTGGATCAATATTATTATTATCAATTAATGCCTGTGCGGCTTTTATAGCCATATAGGATGTGCCTCTATTCTCTCCTTTTAAAATCCTTCTCTCTTTTATTCCTGTTCTGGAAGAGATCCATTCATCATTTGTGTCTACCATTGTTTCCAGTATCTTGTTAGTTAACACATATTCTGGAAGGTATTTTCCAACAGCGGTTATCGCAGCAGTAATTTTACTCATAATTATTTTTTTAACGTATCAATTTTTTATCCGATTCAATGTCAAAAAGAGTGCCAAATGTACTAAATTATATATTGCCGCGTTACCAAAAGTGTGCATTATTTATAACTTTTAGTCAGTTTTTGAGTAAAAAATGGCTAAAAATGATGTTTTTTAAAGAATTTTAGCTTTTTTTTAATAAATTAACAAAATAGGGATTTCTTTAAAAAATAAAGCATCCCTCTAACTAAAACTTGTTGTTATGTCTTTGAGAATTAGAGATGCAAAAAAAGAAGATTTACCTACTATTTTAAAGATCGTAAATTTTGAAATAGAACATACAACAGCTATTTACGACTATGACAAGAGAAACCTTGAATATCAAACAGCCTGGTTTGAAAAGAAAAAAAAAGAAAAAATGCCAGTAATCATTGCAGAAGAGAATGGCAAAGTGATTGGTTTTGGAACATTTGGAATATTTCGCCCATGGGATGGATATCAATTCAGTGTAGAACATTCCATTTATTTAGATAAAGATTCAAGAGGAAGAGGATCAGGAAAAAAAATTATGAAGGAATTAATTCGTCTGGCTATAGAGCTCGGGTTCCATACTATGATTGCCGGGGTGGATGCCAATAATGTCGATAGCATAAAATTTCATCATGATTTCGGATTTAAGGAAGTTGGAAGATTTGATCAAATAGGATATAAATTTGAAAAATGGCTGGACTTAATCTTTATGCAACTATTTTTAAAACAGCACAAATAAGAGAAATTTTCATCCTTCCCTAAGCTTATTGAAAAGTGAGAATTGATCAATGAACTGGGAAATAACGAATCCTAAAAGAAGGCCCATAGCAGTTCCCCTCTAGAGAGGGGTTAGGGGTGTGTTATTTCCGTTTCAAAATCAATAATGTATTGTTCAATCGCCCTTAATATATTTTCCATTTCCTTCAATACCTGAACATCACTAAATCTTAAAACTGTAATTCCAAACCGTTCCATTTTTTTGGTTTTCTTCTTATCTTTCTCAAACACTTCAATCAATTCATGTGAATAACCATCTATTTCAATACCCAGCATTAACTCATAACAGAAGAAATCCAGAATGTAATTATCAATTGGTTTTTGTCTATGAAAATCATAACCATACATTTGTTTTCTCTTTAGTTTTTGCCAAATCAAAATTTCAGTTCTTGTTGAATTATTTCTTAATTGTCTTGCAAATTCTTTAAGTTTTGGATTATATGGTATAATCGTTCTTTTCAAGGTATAATTTAATCCTTGATGAAAATTATTTATAAAGTTAACTTCCTTAAAAATTAGGACACACCCCTCGCCCCTCTCAAGAGGGGAACCTGTTTCGTTATTGTTTGATATTATTCAAAGGGTTCACGATTATTAATATCAATAAAGTTTATGACACACCCCTAACCCCTCTCAAGAGGGGAACTTGTTTCGCTAAAGTTTGGCGATTTTTCTCTGGATTCATCTAGAATAAAATCAAAAAAATATAATACTAATCTGTAAAGTGTAAACTTACTTTAAAACACTTTCAAAATCAGACCAAAAACTTGTAAATGATTTTGTAACGACCTCAGAATCATTAATAGTCATTGGAACTTTAATTGCCAGAGGTGCAAAGGCCATGGCCATACGATGGTCATGATAAGTATCTATAGAAACATTTCTCTTTATGTTTTTAGAAGCTGCTAAATGCAAACTCTCATCCGTCACTTCTACATGAGCACCAAGTTTGGTTAGCTCATTATACAAAGCAACTAATCTGTCTGTTTCCTTAATTTTTAAAGTGTGAAGACCTTTTAAATTGCAGTTAATTCCTAAACCAAAGCATGTTACCGCAATGGTTTGTGCCAGGTCAGGAGAATTGATCAGATCTATATTTAGCGGATTCAAATTTGGTTTGCTTATTTTCGAAAGCTTAATTGAGTCCTGTCCAAACTCAGTTTTTACTCCAAAGTGATTATAAATTTCTACCAAGGACCGATCTCCCTGGAGACTATCCTGTTTAAAAGATGTAAGCGTTATTTCTGCATTTTCACTCAAAGCAACAAGACTATAAAAATAAGATGCAGAGCTCCAATCGGATTCTACTGCAATAATTTTGTAACCAATTTGTTTTTTGGGTTTTACTTTAATTAAACTATCCTTCCAAGTCGTTTCAACATCCAGATCTTTTAACAAGGCTAAAGTCATTTTTAAGTATGGTACAGAAGTAACCTTTCCAACGAGTTCTATTTCCAATCCGTTTTTAAGTGAGCAAGCAATTAATAACAAGGCCGAAATATATTGACTACTTACATTACCATTGATCTTAACCTTATTATTAGTTAGGGTTTTCCCTTTAATGAGCAGTGGTGGAAAACCAACTTTATCGACATATTGAATATCGGCGCCTATAGATTGTAAAGCCTCCACTAATATCTTAATAGGTCGGTTTTGCATTCTATTCGATCCTGTGAGTATAACTTCACGCCCCTCTATAACAGCAAAATAGGCAGTCAAAAAACGCATTGCAGTTCCTGCATGACCAATATCAATAGTTTTACTTTTTGAATTTAGCGCTTTTATTAGGTGTTTGCTATCGTCGGAATCCGATAAATTCTTTAATTGAATATTCGGAAAAATATTTTGTAAGATGAGTAATCTATTAGACTCACTCTTTGATCCCGATATCGAGACAGATCCTATTATCTCATTGGTAACATATTCAATTTTTCTATTCAAGACTTGGCAGCTTTTTTTTGTTTGCGTTTATAAATAAATGCAATTATTAATCCATACACGAAAGCCACAATTAACTTTCTGGAAATGTATGTCAATGTAGACATATTGGCAAGAACATCCTGTAATGAAAATTTTGTAAGTGCTATGAAAAAATCGATAATTACAACAATTATTAAAAACAGAATAGACGCAACGACAATCATTCTTGCAAATGATAATTTTTCAAACTTCTCTCGCATATTATCTTAATTTTTTATTGTTTTGGTGTCTATCATGATCCCGTTCTGTCTTAATTTTTAGTTTTTTATCGAATGATTTTTGTAGATCAATCCCTGTTTGGTTTGCCAGACATAGCACAACAAACATTACATCCGCCAATTCCTCTCCCAAATCTTTATGCTTATCGCTCTCCTTTTCACTTTGTTCACCATATCTACGAGCTATAATTCTGGCAACTTCCCCAACTTCTTCAGTTAACTGTGCCATATTTGTAAGTTCGTTAAAATACCGAACACCATGATCCTTTATCCACCTATCAACTTCAAGCTGTGCATTTTTTATATCCATAATCCCCCATATTGGGCAACAAAGATAAAAAAATAATGACTCAGAAGATAAAACAATGAAAGGTTAATAACATGACATGAACATCTAATAATCCGGATTACGTGATACTTCTCATGAGTTGCATACCCACGAAGTTAAGAAAGTATAATTTTTTGTTGGAATTTCTGTACTTAATTAATGTAACTATTCAGATCCGCCAGGTTTTAAAAACCTGGTGATCTAATTATTCTGACAGGCCTAATAACATACGTGCCTCTTCCGCTGTTGCTATTGGACGAAATATTTCATGTGCGACACGTGTTAGCCTTTCTACTAATTCTACATTCGTGGCAAGTTTGTTCTTTTTGTAATCATAAAAAATATTGTCTTCTAAACCCACACGTACATTTCCGCCCATAACTATCGAAGCTACATTCATAGGCAATTGAAATTGCCCTATACCTGCCCCAGCCCACGTAGAATTAAGAGGAAGTTTAGAAACTAAATAATCCAAATCCTTTACACTTGCGGGAATACTATTTAAGCTTCCAAGTAACAAGTTAAAATATTTTTTCCCTTTAATAATTCCTTTTGTTTCCAAGACCTTCGCTAGACTTATCATACCTGAATCAAAAACTTCCAATTCGGGAATTATATTATTTTCATTCATAATCTCTGCCAATTGAGAAACCATTTCTATGGAATTAATACTTGGGCCACTAGGAAAATTTAGGGATCCCAAAGTAAGGCTGGCCATATCAGGTTTTCCTTTCCCCGTGATCATTAATGCTTCAGATCTTTTTTCTAATTCCGGCCAATTCCTTCCCGATGTTGAAATACAACATATCATCTCAGGTCTTTCTCTTTTTATTAAAGTGATAATATCTTCATATATTTTTCCTTTCCAAGTAGGTTTTCCATCTTTATCTCTAGCGTGCAAGTGCACCAATCTAGCTCCTGCGTCGTAGACGTTTATTGCTTGTTCAGAAATTTCTTCGGGGCTAATCGGTACATATTTCGTCATCTCTTTTGTCGGTATCATGCCTGTAAGACAAACATTGATCAGAAGAGGAGGATATGGATTTAAGGGATGTGCTTGGTTATTCTTACAATAGTCTTCCTTAAACCTCTTGCTTTTAGCCTTCATGTATTTTTCCAAATCCATCTCAAGAGTAGTCCAAGAATCTATGGAATCATCTCCGAAAGAAGCTACTTTTTTTATTCGCCCAATCTCATAATAATCATAGTTTTTCTTATACCATTTTATTGTTGCAGAACGGTCGGCGTTCGTAATAACAGTTTTCACTCCTAAGTCATACATGGCTTTAAGTCTTTCCTCCTGCAAAAATTTACCAATTCCTTTTCCATTATTACCTGGTAAGACACCCAATAGGGTCGTTTTCCCTTGTTCATCTGACAATAATTTATATCCCGAAGCTCCAACAATTTTATTTTCAATGACGGCAACAAAAAAACACGAAATATCCAGTTCTTCCATTTCTTTAGAAGGCACATGATGCATATTCCAGGGTTTCATTACCTCTAGGATATCGCTTCTATCTTTTCGATTGGCTTTTCTTATTTTCATCTGCTATTGTTATTTTAATGAACTAATTATCTTGAATAATTCACTCCTATGAACTCATTATAGGTATTCTGTAAAACGTTTATATCTGTGGATTTATTCTACGAAGGGAGCCTATTTATTTATAAATAGTCAATTCATAGGATTAAGCATCCATTATTCACATAACTTAAGATAAGAATAGCTCTTTTGATAATTTCAAAATAGATGTTTTTTGAAATCTTTTCGAGGGATTTCCCTGGCTCCCAAACTGGCCAAATGATCGTTATAAACCTGGCAATCTATTAAAGAATAATTTTCTTTTTGCAATTTCTTTACTAAATAAATAAATGCAATTTTTGAGGCATTACTTTTTGTGCTAAACATACTCTCTCCACAAAAAACACTGCCTAGATCTATTCCATATAATCCACCTATCAGGATATCATTTTCATATACCTCAACAGATTTTGCTACACCAATTTTATGTAATTCCTGGTAGGCGATCAGCATTTCATTTGTGATCCAGGTACCGCTCTGATCCTTTCTTTCTATCTGCATGCAATTGATAATAACTTCCTTAAAGTTTTTATTAAATGTTACTTCGAAGTTTCCATTTCGAATAATTTGATGCATGCTTTTAGAAATTTTCAATTCCTTAGGAAACAATACCATTCTTTTAGGTGGACTGTACCACACGATAGGTTCTCCTTGATTATACCATGGAAAAATACCGCTTTTATAGGCAAGTAATAACCTATCAATAGATAGATCACCTCCAATAGCTAACACACCGTCCTCATCTGCTAAGTCCACTGGTGGAAAAACTATTTTATGGTCTAAAAAAAACATTAAAGAATAAAACTATAATCAAAAAGAAGAGGCTGATAGAATCAGAAATTATAATGTCAATCCTGCCTAACGGTTTAACTGCCGAAGGTAGTCAGTCAGGCTGAGTGTAGCCTAAGAATCTAAATAATTAAATATCAGTATTTTAAAATTTTCTTATTACAGTCGAAATGACAAATTAGACCTTTTTAGACTTCTTATCAACTAAAATGGTAGATCATCAGGTTCATTATCGCTATTATCGGATGGTTCAAAAGTTTCCATGGCCGGTACCGGTGGGGCAGTAGAAGATGCCTCTTCTTGTGCTCTTTCAATTCGCCATCCTTGTACTGAATTAAAGTACACTGCTTCACCTTTTGGGTTTATCCATTCTCTTCCTCGCAAATTGATACTAACTTTTACATCATCATCAATATTGAAATTGTTTAGTAGATCACATTTATCCTGAACAAATTCAATTAAAATCATTTGAGGATATTGTTCATTTGTAGTCACAACCAACTCTCGCTTTCTAAATCCGTTGCTGCCAAAAGTTTTTGTTTCGTCTATTTTTTTAATTTTTCCCGTTACTTCCATCTCTATCGTAAATTCTGTTGATTAATATTTAGTATGAAAATACCATAATGCACTTTCTACACTGTTTTTTTTTGCAAAAAATTGTGATGCAAATTTATGTTTTTCATTTATTTAAAACCTTGTTTTTGAAAAATTGTCTACTATAAACTTATTAACATTAGTTAAAAGTTCCATTCATCTTCGCTGTATTGTACAATAATCCAACCATGAGGAGCAGAATATGTACTGGTAACAATTTGATTGAATATGAAAATATAATGATTACCTCTAAATATAACAGAAAAAACCACCTCCCTCTCCTGCGTCGAGTACTCCCCCTTAAAAAAAGGAGGAGAATTAGTTCATAGTT
>Ga0209013_10000124_pt1 | contig 59387 bp, 68 predicted proteins | sample Cruoilmetagenom2_FD_187291 | JGI IMG/M metagenome (GOLD analysis project Ga0209013, IMG submission 187291) | Oil polluted marine microbial communities from Coal Oil Point, Santa Barbara, California, USA - Sample 2 (SPAdes) (version 2) | ecosystem: Environmental > Aquatic > Marine > Oil seeps ...
GGGACTGTCAGCAACAAGAAGGTCAACAAGGCCAAAACCATACGCAAGGGCCCCAGTGAAATGCGCATGCCCGAGGACCCCAGTGAAATGCGCATGCCCGAGGGCCCCAGTGAAATGCGCATGCCCGAATACAGCATCCGGGTCCAGGTGAACGGGGATCGGCGCCTCGAGGGGCGCAAGGTCATCATGAACCTAAGAAAGGGCGGGAGGAGCACAACCCGGACGGTTTCCTTGAACAGCAGCGGTGATGCAGACCACCGCTTTATCCTGGGGTCTGTGGCCGTATCCGTTGAGGGCAACTGGACGGTTACCGTGGAACAGGGCCCTGAAGATTCGAGCAACTATTACAGCACGGCAAACATCTGTTTCAGGGGCACCGATCCGGCCAGCCACTCCGTCACCCTTGGCCGCTCTCATCGCAGTGCCACCGTGGCGTTTACGATTGAATACGTAATCGCCTGGGACCGTGAAGGAATCTGCTGGTAAAAGAAAAATCCGGTAGAAACAGGGTCTTACAGCCTATCTATTATTCTATCAAGCGGGCTATGGCCGAGGCTATTGCAGAGATGATGGGCTAGGCTTGCAACATGCTCGCCACGCTCTTGGCAGCGTAGGGCTCGCCACGCTCGTTCAGATAGCCCCTCGCTGCTCCCAATCGGCGCGAGGGCGAAGATTAATTGACGGTGGGTGCTTCTTTCGCGAAACCTGCAAAATGTTGCCCAGGGTGTTGCCCAGACGGACGCCGCGATTTCGATATTACCAGCAAGTGCTTGATTTTATTGGTGCCGGCTGGAGGATTCGAACCCCCGACCTACTGATTACAAATCAGCCGCTCTACCAACTGAGCTAAGCCGGCATCTTAGAAAACACTGCGCCCCTCGCATTGCGTTCAACACACGGGCGAGGCGGATGGTTGTACATCCGAGAGCCCTTTATCCTACTTTGGCTTCGAGCCTCAAGTCCAAGCGTTCGACTCGCTAGTCCAAGGCGCGGGAGAGGGGCCATCCGCCCTGGTCGAGGCGCTATTGGGCGAGGTCCTAAAACGTGCTGAAGCGGTAAGACACATTGCCGAACACACCGAAGCGTTCCGACGTGAAGTCCTGGAGGTCCGACTCTTCGGCGAAGTGGACCCAATCGACCACCCCGCCCGTCTCTGCGTACCAGTAGCGGACGCCAGCGCCGACGGTCCAGTTGTCGTCGACGTCGATCTTCAATTCGCCTTCGAGCTGGTAGCCCCAGCCCGTGCCGCTGTCCTCGATGTTAGGCGTGGGGCCGAGGTCCGGCCGCAGAAAATGACTGTCCTCGTTCAGGAGATACGCCGCTGGTAGGAAGGCGGCATCGCCGCGGAAGGTGGTGACGCGGTCGAGGAGGCGGGCCGTGACCTCCGTGCCCAGACGCAAGGACGACCACATCGACTTGTTGTTGATGACCTCAGTTCCGAAGGGCACGGCCATGGACCCAGGCGGGCCGCAATATGCGCCCCCGACTTGGTCCTTGTTGCAGCGGGCGCCATAGGCGCTCATCGATTCCTGCTAGTAATTGAAGCCGACAAAGGGGCTAACCACGAGGTTGCCGCTGTAGCCAAGCTCGAAGTCCTGACCGACATCCAAGGTGACATAGACCGAGCCCTCGCCATCGATCTTGCTGTAGGTGTCGGAGAACTTCACCTGGCCGGCAAAATAGTCTTCGTCATCGAGGCTGCCGCCGCCGAGCCAGCCGCCGCCGACAAAACCTTTGAAGAACGTGTCCGTCTCGTTGCGCACGGACATGAAGAACTCGACGGAATTCCCGGTCACGCCCTCTTAGGTGAGCGTGGAGGTCGGGCTGCCGTAAAAGGTGGGATCCAACGGAGACGAGTCGATGTCGAAGTGGTTCGAGCCCTCGCTCTACCAATAGCGCATGCCGACTTCCCATTGGGGCCTCGGATATATCCACAGCGTTCTGCAGAGGGCCGACGGTCGCGATGACCGCTTGTGCATGTGCGACGTCTGCGATGCAGGCAAAGGCCAGCGCCGGACATAGGCTCCTCAGCATCTTCTTTTGGCCTCGCCCCTTTTTGGATACCGTTTTCATTATCCAGAGGGTGCACGGCGCATGGTTAAGAGAGGTTAATTAGGCGTTCCAGAATGGCACGCCTGGCGCCCGAAACGCGCGTTGGAGACGTTCCGCCGGCGCGGCGCGTGGTGGTTTGGATCTCGGCGATGACTTGCGGCCGTTGCTGCCGCTCAGCGGCGGCGGCTGGCGAGCAGGCCTGCGGCGAAAGCGACGGCCAGGAGGGTCAGAGGTCCCACCTGATTCATGGCCTTGTTTACGCTCTGATCGACCATGGCCAAGCCCTCGGCCGGCGCATTCACGAAGTCCGGCTGGCGCGGGCGGGGTTTATGCAGGCCGATGAACAGAAGCACGACGCCGATCAGCGCCAGAACGCCGGCGATCAGTCCGGCGGCAGCGAGCGGCGAGAAGTCATACACCAGCAGCGCGTGATAGCCCGTGGCCAAGCCGAAGCCGATGGCAAACAGGAGAACCACGATTGCGGCCACGACAATCACGGCCCGCCGGATGGACTGTTCGACCGATTGTTTGATCCGGGCGCCGGTCTGCAGCGAGGAGACCAGCGAAAGCGCGAGCCGCAACATGGGACCTCTCCTAACGGCGCGTCAGGATGCCGATCAGCAAGCCGAGCCCGGCCGCGATGGCGATGGCCTGAATCGGGTTCTCTTTGATGACATCTTCGGCGCTTTCCTTGGTCTCGATCGCCTTGTCCTGCGCGCGGTGCATGCCCTTTTCGGCGATGCTTCCCATAGTGGCGCTCATATTCTGCATTTCGCCGCGGATCGCCTCGATCTGTGCGGCGAGGTCTTCAGTCTCGTTGCGCGGGGTCGCCATATCAGAGTACTCCTTCGAAAGCCGTTGGCATGTGCTGTGTTCAGCCGGCGCGGTGGCCCGTGTCAAGCTCACCGGGTATAGCATGCCCAGACATTTCTTGCGTGACTGTTGCTCAATCGGCGCACCCGCTCGATTGCCCGCACCTTTCGCTTCGTTTAGAGTCTGAACGCTTAACGGGGGTGCCGCAAACGTCCCCAAAGGGGGATTGCAAGCATGGCTGGCCTGAGATTGGGAGCTTTGTTCGCGCTCGGTGCGAGCCTGTTCGTGGCCTTCGCGCTTGCGCAGAACGGCCCTGCGCGGGCCGGCGAGCAGGTCGACATCGTGACCAGCCGCGGCCTCATTGGCTTTGGCCATATGAAGCGGGTCACAGAGGCCCATTGCCTTGACCGGAACTATTGGTGGTTCTACCGGCCCTATACGACGGCGGGCGAAGACTTCCCCCGCTGCGAGCCCTATTTCCATTACCTCGACTCCGGGGGCGGCACGGGCAATGCCTGGGCAGACCGCGCGATGAAATAGGGCTGCGCTGACGCCGGCCCAAGTTTTTTCGTGTAATTCACGCGGTACTTCTTATTCCCTGCGATATTGTTTCATTCTGGTGCAGTCGTTAAGCCCGCATCAATGCTTATTCTTCGGTAAATTCAACCGGTTTAACTTTAGCGATACTTGGCTCCAATAGCCTCGGTCCTGTCAGCCGCACCGCCTCTGCGAGGCCAGGGGTGGCTGCCCTGCAAGTTCCGAGTGGAGTTCCACGATGAAGATCCTGATGACTGTCGTTGTCGCCGTGATCGTGGTGGCCGGCTTCAGCCTGATGTCCGCACCCGAGGCGGAGGCAGGCTGCGCGGTCGGCTATGGCTGCGGCGCCGCGGTGCTCGTGCCGACGCCTCAGCCAATTCCGTTCCGACGCCGCTGGCGCCGGCCTCGTGTCGCTGCTGTCGCGCCCTGTGTTTCGCCGTGCGCAACTCGGCCCGTCGTGGTCGCACCGGCTGCGCCGTGTGTGGCGCCGCGCGGTTTCCCTGCGCCGAGGGCCAACTACTACCGGTCTCCGAATTACTACGCCAACTACACTTAGCCGGCCTATGCCGGTGGCTGTAATCTCGGCCCTGGCAATTGCTACTGGCGCTGGAACTGCTGGTACGATTCGTTCGGCCGCCGCTTCTGCGACTAAGACATTCGAGCTTCCAGTGCGTACTGGATGATTCCCGGACGTGAGGGGGAGGGCACGAAAGTGCTGTCCCCCTTCCGTTCGTCTGGCGTCAGGCGGACTTCGCCCACGCTCACTTTGCGCGAACTTGCGCCCAGTGCAGTGCGACAGCTGCCGCATTCGAAACGTTGAGGCTGGCAAACGCGCTCACCGTCGAGATTCGGCACAGCACGTCGCAGCGGTCCCGGGTTAGTTGCCGCAAGCCGCGGCCTTCTGCCCCAAGGACGAGGGCGAGCGGGTAGGTTAGCGGTGCCTCCTCAAGTGCAAGCTCAGACTCTTCGGCGAGTCCCAGCCGGGTCACGCCCTGCTCGCCAAGCTCGGCCATTGCTTCGGCCAGGTTGCGGACCTGCGCGATCGGGACAAGGTCGAGCGCGCCGCTCGCCGATTTTGCCAGTACGCCGCTAAGGGGCGGGCTGTGGCGCTGGGTCATGACCAGCCCTTTCGCACCGAAGGCCGCCGCCGAGCGCAGTGCCGCGCCCACATTGTGAGGGTCGGTGACCTGATCCAGCACGAGAAGCGTGCCCGACAGGTCCAGCTCTTCCAGCGTTAGCGATTCGAGCGGCCCCACCTCTAGAAGAACGCCCTGATGAACCGTATCGGCCCCAAGTTGGCGGTCGAGCGCCTTGGGCAGTACGCGTTTGGGCTCAAGGCCGCGCCGCGCGGTCAATGGTCCTAGCCGGTGGGCTGCGTTTTCCGTTGCCTGGATGGCGTAAACGGGACGCTTCTCATTGGCGAGGGCAGCCTCGACCGCATGAAGACCGAATAACTGAACCCGCCCAGAATCGCGATTTTTAGCCGGTTTTCGGCCCGCGCGCGCGCCGCCGCGTGCTACGGGTTTGCAATGCCTGGTCTTTTGCTGCGTCATAATGGGCGGACTTTCGGGAGCGAGAATCGGCGGTGGTTTCCACGCCTACCATAAATCCCAAGGATTCCAGGCGCTCGACCCTGATTTACAGTTGACAGAGACCGTCTGGCTACTCATAAACAGCGGCTATTGCGGACCCTGCCGGCCGACGGCGGGGTGTTTTTGCTTGGTTAAAATCACCAGTCAATCCATCTGACGCTATTGGTTTCAGGAGGGGTGCCCGAGTGGCTAAAGGGGACGGGCTGTAAACCCGTTGGCTATGCCTACGTTGGTTCGAATCCAACCCCCTCCACCAGCGCTCTAGGAGTTAGAGGGAGACGGTTGCGGGTGTAGCTCAATGGTAGAGCAGCAGCCTTCCAAGCTGACGATGAGGGTTCGATTCCCTTCACCCGCTCCAGATTTTAGGCGGCTAGCCTACTGGTTTGATTGTTGAATTTGGTTTGAGGACGACGAGGACGATAGGAGTGTAGCTCAACTGGCTAGAGCACCGGTCTCCAAAACCGGGGGTTGGGGGTTCGAGTCCCTCCACTCCTGCCACGGTCAAGGGGCGGGGTTTGGCGGCGACGGCTAGGCGCACGCGGTACCGAAGTTTAATGCGAGGCGGGATCGGTCGGATCTCGTGAGTAAGAACAGAGATGGCGAGAACGAACCCGTTTGAGTTTCTGCAGCAGGTGCGGACCGAGGTGTCGAAAGTCACCTGGCCGAGTCGCCGCGAGACGATCATCACCACGGTCATGGTGTTCATCATGTCGATCATTGCCGCCTTATTCTTTCTCGGCGTGGATTGGGTGCTCGGGACGGTCGTTCAGCTGATTCTCGGAATCAGATTTTACTAGGAGGTCGAAGCTTCAGTCCGATGGCTATGCGCTGGTATATCGTCCACGCCTACTCGAACTTCGAGCGGAAGGTCGCCGAATCCATCAAGGAGCGCGCCGTATCCGCCGGACTCGGAGAGCAGTTCGAGGAAGTGCTCGTGCCCATGGAAGAGGTCGTGGAGATGCGGCGCGGCCGGAAGGTGGCGTCGGAACGGAAGTTCTTTCCGGGTTATGTGCTGGTGAAGATGGAGCTCAATGACGAGAGCTACCATCTGATCAAGGACACGCCCAAGGTGACCGGCTTTTTGGGCACGGACAACAAGCCCATTCCGATTACCGAGGAGGAGGCGGGCCGCATCCTCCAGCAGGTTCAAGAGGGTGTGGAGCGGCCGAAGCCCTCCGTGACCTTCGAGATCGGCGAGCAGGTGCGGGTGGCCGATGGCCCGTTCGCATCCTTCAACGGTCTCGTGGAGGAAGTCGACGAGGAACGGGCGCGGCTCAAGGTGGCGGTTTCGATTTTTGGCCGGGCGACCCCGGTGGAACTCGAATACGCGCAAGTGGAAAAACTCTAACGAGCGCGCACGTTTGCTGACGCGCGCGACGTGAAACGCAGGACTTACTGGGATGGCGAAGAAAGTAGACGGTTACATCAAGCTGCAAGTGCCCGCCGGGCAGGCGAATCCTTCGCCGCCGATCGGCCCGGCGCTTGGTCAGCGCGGCGTGAATATTCAGGAGTTCTGCAAGTCCTTCAACGCGGCCACGCAGAAGATCGAGCCGGGTTCGCCGATCCCGACCGTGATCACGGTGTATGCGGATCGCTCCTTCACCTTCGAGATGAAGACGCCGCCAGCGTCCTATCTACTGAAGAAGGCGGCGAAAACCAAGAGCGGCTCCAAGGAGCCGGGGCGCGTTGTTGCGGGCAAGGTCACTCAGGATCAGCTGCGCGAGATCGCCGAAGCAAAGATGCAGGATTTGAATGCCAATTCCGTTGAGCAGGCGATGAAGATCATCGCGGGCTCCGCCCGTTCGATGGGCCTTGAGGTTCAGGAGTAGAGACGATGAGCAAACCCGGTAAGAGGTTTCGCGCTGCCTCCGAGGCGGTCGATAACCACAAGCTCTATGGTGTCGAGGAGGCGGTGAAGCTGCTTAAGGGCGGCGCCAAGGCCAAGTTCGACGAGACTGTCGAGATCTCAATGAATCTCGGCGTCGATCCGCGCCATGCTGACCAGATGGTGCGCGGCGTATGTCAGCTGCCCCATGGGTCGGGCCGGACCCTTCGCGTCGGTGTTTTCGCCAAAGGCGAGAAGGCCGAGGAAGCCAAGAAGGCTGGCGCCGAGGTCGTTGGCGCCGACGATTTGGTGGCGCAGGTGCAGAAAGGCACGATCGAGTTCGATCGTTGCATTGCGACACCTGACATGATGCCGCTCGTGGGCCGTCTCGGTAAGGTGCTCGGCCCGCGCGGTCTGATGCCGAACCCGAAGGTCGGTACCGTGACCACGGATGTCACCGCTGCCGTTAAAGCGGCCAAAGGCGGTGCCGTGGAGTTTCGCGTCGAGAAGGCCGGCGTCATTCACGCCGGCGTCGGCAAGGCGAGCTTCACCGAGGAGGCGCTGGTCGACAACATCCGCGCTTTCGCCGATGCGGTGATCAAAGCCAAGCCGTCCGGCGCAAAGGGAACCTTTGTGAAGCGGATTGCCGTGACCTCCACGATGGGGCCCGGCGTCAAGATTGAGCCCGCGAGCTTCGGCGGCGCTTAGTCATTAAGAGTTTCGGGACTTCGGTTCCGAAGGGCCGTCCGGTTCGCCGTGCGGCTCAAACCTGTCCGAGATTGCAGGTGCGGGGAACCGCTTAAGCCTTTTGGGCCTGCATTAGACGGGAGACAAACGGTTCGAGGGGTGCGGGCATCCGCATCCGGAAGATCGGTTGAACCTCGTATGTGGCTCACGCGCGTTTTTGGCGTGAACGAGCGGGACAGGCAACAGAGTGCCGCGAAAGATCGCGGGATGGCGTCGATGCCTTCTCCCGCATATCTCGCGGCTCAGTGTGGCCTAAGCCCGCTACGGCTCTTGCCTTCGCGGGTTTGAAAGAACGGAGTGAGCATGGAAAGAGCTGAAAAGCGCGAAGTCGTATCTGCGCTGAGCGATGTCTTCGCCAACACAGGCGTGGTCGTCGTGGCTCACTACGCGGGCCTTTCGGTGTCCGAGATGACCAAGCTGCGCAGCGAGATGGGAGAAGCTGGCGGCCGGGTCAAAGTGGCAAAGAACAGGCTCGTGAAGCTCGCGCTGGATGGAACCGACGTCCAGGGAATTTCGGATCTCATGGCAGGGCCGACATGCCTCGCTTATTCCGAGGATCCCATTGCGGCACCGAAGGTGGCCGTCAAGTTCGCCAAGGGGAACGAGAACTTCGTGATCCTGGGCGGTGCGATGGGCCCCACCATTCTCGACGCCAACGGGGTGGGTTCGCTAGCCGAACTACCTTCGCTCGATGAACTGCGTGGAAAGCTGGTTGGTCTGCTTCAGGCACCGGCGGGTCAGATTGCCCGCACGGTTAGTGCACCGGCCGCTCAGCTCGCGCGGGTCTTCGGCGCATATGGCGCGAAGGACGCAGCGTAGGCCTTTGACGACTTACATCGAAACACAAGAGTTGAACGTACGAGGATAACACAATGGCAGATATTCAGAAAATTGTAGACGATCTTTCGAGCCTGACAGTGCTCGAAGCGGCTGAACTGGCCAAGATTCTCGAGGAGAAGTGGGGCGTTTCTGCCGCCGCTCCGGTTGCCGTGGCAGCTGCTGCTGGCGGTGCCGGCGATGCTGCCGCAGCAGAAGAGAAGACGGAGTTCGACGTTGTTCTCACGGGTGCTGGCGATAAGAAAATCAACGTCATCAAGGAAGTGCGTGCGATCACGAGCCTCGGCCTGAAAGAGGCCAAGGACCTGGTCGAAGGTGCTCCTAAGCCCGTCAAGGAAGGCGTGGACAAGGAAGAAGCCGAGAAGATCAAGAAGCAGCTTGAGGACGCCGGCGCGTCTGTCGAGCTCAAGTAAACTTGGGTTGAAGAATTCTGGGCCGTCACCATATCTAGTGGTCGGCCCGGGATTCTTACCCATCAACATTTGTATGACGTGACGGTTCCCCTGAGTTTCCGCCAAGGCGGGGATTTAGGAGAGCGGTTGCGACGAGCTTTGAGAGGACCACATGGCGCAAACGAACGGTCACAAGCGATATCGGAAGTTTTTTGGCCACATCACCGAAGTGGCCGAGATGCCGAACCTCATTGAGGTTCAGAAGCAGTCTTACGACCAATTCCTCATGGTGGAAGAGCCCGAGGGCGGCCGTGGGGATGAGGGACTTCAATCCGTATTTCGTTCTGTGTTTCCGATCAAGGACTTCGGCGAGCGGGCTCAGCTCGAGTTCGTGCGCTATGCGTTCGAAGCGCCCAAGTATGACGTCGACGAGTGCCAGCAGCGTGACATGACCTTCGCCGCGCCGCTGAAGGTCACGCTTCGCCTCATCGTGTTCGATATCAATGAGGAGACCGGCGCGCGCTCCGTCAAGGACATCAAGGAGCAGGACGTCTATATGGGCGACATGCCGCTGATGACCTCGAACGGTACGTTCGTCATCAATGGCACCGAGCGCGTGATCGTCTCGCAGATGCACCGTTCTCCGGGCGTGTTCTTCGACCACGATCGCGGCAAGACCCATTCGTCCGGCAAGCTGCTGTTTGCGGCGCGCATCATTCCGTATCGCGGGTCCTGGCTCGACTTCGAGTTCGACGCCAAGGACATCGTTCATGTGCGTATCGACCGCCGCCGCAAGTTGCCGGTGACGACGCTGCTCTATGCGCTCGGTCTCGACGACGAAGAGATCCTGTCGACCTTCTACGACCGGATCACGCTGAAGGCGGCTAAGGATGGCTGGAAGATGCCGTTCAACGCCGACCGCATGCGCGGCATCAAGCCGACGACGGACCTGATCGACGCCAAGACAGGCAAGGTCGCGATCGAGGCTGGCCGCAAGATCACGGCGCGGCTTGCCAAGAAGCTCTCCGAGGAGGGCTTGAAAGAGCTCCTCGTGAAGGATGAGGACCTCTATGGCCGCTACCTGGCCGAGGACATCGTCAATCTGGAGTCCGGTGAGATCTTTGGGGAGGCCGGCGAGGAAATCGAAGAAAAGCTGGTCGAGACGCTGAGGGAACTCAAACTCAAGGAGATCCAGCTTCTCGACATCGACCACGTGAATGTGGGCGCGTTCATCCGCAACACGCTAGCGGTCGACAAGAACTCAAACACGGACGAGGCGCTGCTCGACGTCTACCGGGTGATGCGGCCAGGCGAGCCGCCGACGCCGGAAGCGGCGCAGAACCTGTTCAACGGCATCTTCTTCGACTCGGAGCGCTACGACCTTTCGTCCGTCGGCCGTGTGAAGATGAATATGCGCCTTGAGCTCGATGCGCCGGACACCATGCGCACGCTGCGCAAGGAGGATATCCTTGCGGTTATCAAGACGCTGGTCGGCCTTCGCGACGGCAAGGGCGAAATCGACGACATCGATCACCTCGGCAACCGGCGTGTGCGCTCGGTTGGCGAACTGATGGAGAACCAGTACCGGGTCGGCCTGTTGCGCATGGAGCGCGCCATCAAGGAGCGCATGAGTTCCGTCGATATCGACACTGTGATGCCGCAGGACCTCATCAACGCAAAGCCGGCCGCGGCCGCCGTGCGCGAGTTCTTCGGGTCCTCGCAGCTGTCGCAGTTCATGGACCAGACCAACCCGTTGTCGGAGATCACCCATAAGCGGCGTCTGTCGGCGCTTGGCCCCGGTGGTCTGACCCGCGAGCGCGCGGGCTTTGAGGTGCGCGATGTGCACCCCACTCATTACGGCCGTATCTGCCCGATCGAGACGCCGGAAGGTCCGAATATCGGTCTCATCAACTCGCTCGCCACGTTTGCGCGGGTTAACAAGTACGGCTTCATCGAGAGCCCGTATCGTCGCGTGGTGAAGAGCAAGGTGACGGACGAGGTGGTTTATCTCTCCGCCATGGAAGAGGCGCGCTACATCATCGCGCAGGCCAACGCGGCGCTGAAGAACGACGGAAGCTTCGTCGAGGACCTCATCGTTTGCCGCCATGCCGGTGACGTGGAGCTCTACCCGCAGGAGCGGGTCGATCTCATCGACGTGTCGCCCAAGCAGCTTGTGTCCGTCGCCGCGGCGCTCATTCCGTTCCTGGAGAACGATGACGCCAACCGCGCGCTGATGGGCTCGAACATGCAACGTCAGGCCGTGCCCCTGCTGATGGCGGAAGCCCCGCTGGTGGGAACGGGCATGGAGTCCGTCGTGGCGCGGGATTCGGGCGCGGCGATCAGCGCGCGCCGGACCGGCGTGGTCGATCAGGTGGACGCCACCCGTATCGTCATTCGTGCGACCGAAGAGACCGACCCCTCGAAGTCCGGTGTCGATATCTACAATCTGCGCAAGTTCCAGCGCTCGAACCAGAACACCTGCATCAACCAGCGGCCGCTGGTGCGTGTGGGCGACGCGATCCAGGTCGGCGAGATCATCGCCGACGGGCCCTCGACCGATCTGGGCGAGCTGGCGCTCGGCAAGAACGTGCTCGTCGCCTTCATGCCCTGGATGGGCTACAACTTCGAGGACTCCATCCTCATCTCCGAGCGCGTGGTTCGCGACGACGTATTCACCTCGATCCATATCGAGGAATTCGAAGTCATGGCGCGGGACACCAAGCTCGGGCCGGAGGAGATCACGCGCGACATCCCGAACGTCTCCGAAGAGGCTCTGAAGAATCTCGACGAGGCGGGGATTGTCTATATCGGCGCCGAAGTGCAGCCGGGCGACATCCTGGTCGGCAAGATCACGCCGAAGGGCGAGAGCCCCATGACGCCGGAAGAGAAGCTGCTGCGCGCCATCTTCGGCGAGAAGGCGTCCGATGTGCGTGACACTTCGCTGAAGCTGCCGCCGGGCGTTGCCGGAACGGTCGTCGAGGTGCGGGTGTTCAACCGCCACGGCATCGAGAAGGACGAGCGCGCCATGGCGATCGAGCGCGAAGAGATCGAGCGTCTCGCTAAGGACCGCGACGACGAAATGGCGATCCTGGACCGCAACGTGTTCACGCGGCTGCGCGACGTGCTGTTGCACAAGATCGTCGCCAAGGGTCCCAAGGCGGTCAAGAAGGACGCCAAGATCACCGAGGCCATGCTTGAGGAGATGCCTCGCAGCCAGTGGTGGGAGATCGCGCTCAAGAACGAAAAGGCGATGAGCGAAGTCGAGGCCATCGGCCGCCAGTACGACGAGGCCAAGAAGCGTCTTGAGCAGCGCTTCGTGGACAAGGTCGACAAGCTGCAGCGCGGTGACGAGCTTCCGCCTGGCGTCATGAAGATGGTCAAGGTCTTCGTGGCCGTGAAGCGCAAGATTCAGCCCGGCGACAAGATGGCCGGCCGTCATGGCAATAAGGGTGTGATTTCTCAGATCGTGCCGGTCGAGGACATGCCCTATCTCGAGGACGGCACGGCCGTCGATATCGTGCTCAATCCGCTCGGCGTGCCGAGCCGCATGAATGTCGGTCAGATTCTCGAAACGCATCTCGGCTGGGCATGCCGCGGACTAGGCAAGAAAATCGGCGAGGCCTTGGAAGAGTATTACGAGTCCAGCAAGCCGAAGCCGCTGAAGGACATGCTCAAGACGATCTATGGCCCGGACAAGGCTGTGGCGGCGCTGGCTGACGATCAGTTGATCGATGTCGGCAAGAGCCTGCAGCCGGGCGTTCCGGTCGCGACGCCCGTCTTCGATGGCGCCCACGAAGCTGATGTTTCGGACTTGCTGGAAATGGCAGGTTACGACCCATCGGGCCAGGTCACGCTCTACGACGGCCGCTCCGGCGAGCCGTTCGAGCGCAAGGTGACGGTGGGCTACATTTATATGCTGAAGTTGCATCACCTGGTGGACGACAAGATCCATGCCCGCTCGATCGGCCCGTACAGCCTTGTGACCCAGCAGCCGCTGGGCGGCAAGGCGCAGTTTGGCGGTCAGCGCTTCGGTGAAATGGAGGTGTGGGCGCTCGAGGCTTACGGCGCCGCGTACACGCTCCAGGAAATGCTGACAGTAAAGTCGGACGACGTCGCGGGTCGGACCAAGGTCTACGAGGCGATCGTCCGAGGCGACGACACGTTCGAGGCCGGTATCCCCGAGTCGTTCAACGTGCTCGTCAAGGAAATGCGTGCATTGGGGCTAAATGTCGAACTGGTGCAGCCAAAGCCGGACGAGGCGCAGCCGCATGCGATGCAGCTGCCCAAGCCGGCGGCGGAATAGGCGTCTAGCGCGGACGCTTCGACACACACCCGTTTCGGATAACCGAAGGGCGGCGGACCCGCCCATTTGGAGACAAGCAGAATGAACCAAGATCTCGCGAACCTGTTCAACCCGCAGACTCCGCAGCAGCACTTCGAACAGATCCAAATCGGTATTGCGAGCCCGGAAAAGATCCTGTCGTGGTCGTTCGGGGAGATCAAAAAGCCTGAGACGATCAACTACCGGACGTTCAAGCCTGAGCGCGACGGACTGTTCTGCGCGCGCATCTTCGGGCCGGTGAAGGACTACGAGTGCTTGTGCGGCAAGTACAAGCGCATGAAGTACAAGGGCGTCATCTGCGAGAAGTGCGGCGTCGAGGTCACGCTGGCTAAGGTGCGCCGCGAGCGCATGGGCCATATCGAGCTCGCCGCGCCAGTCGCGCATATCTGGTTCTTGAAGTCGCTACCGTCCCGGATCGGACTGCTTCTGGACATGACGCTGAAGGATCTCGAGCGGGTCCTGTATTTCGAGAATTACATCGTGCTGGAGCCGGGACTTACCTCGCTCAAGCCGTTGCAGCTTCTGGCCGAGGAAGAGTACCTCCAGGCGCAGGACGATTTCGGCGAGGATTCCTTCACCGCCGGTATCGGCGCCGAGGCGATCCGCGAACTGCTCAAGGGTCTCGACCTTGAGAAGATCGCGGCGGACCTTCGTGTGGAGATTGCCGAGGCGACCACCGAGCTCAAGCCCAAGAAGCTGGCCAAGCGTTTGAAGGTGGTCGAGGCCTTTATCCAGTCCGGGAACCGCCCCGAATGGATGGTCCTCACCGTCGTGCCGGTCCTCCCGCCGGAGTTGCGCCCGCTGGTCCCGCTGGATGGCGGCCGGTTCGCGACCTCTGACCTCAACGACCTGTACCGCCGCGTCATCAACCGTAACAACCGTCTGAAACGGCTCATGGAGCTGCGCGCGCCGGACATCATCATCCGGAACGAGAAGCGCATGCTGCAGGAGTCCGTCGACGCGCTGTTCGACAATGGCCGCCGTGGCCGTGTCATCACCGGCGCCAACAAGCGTCCGCTGAAGTCGCTGGCCGATATGCTCAAGGGCAAGCAGGGCCGGTTCCGTCAGAACCTGCTTGGCAAGCGTGTCGACTATTCGGGCCGTTCGGTCATCGTGGTCGGTCCCGAGCTGAAGCTGCATCAGTGCGGCCTGCCGAAGAAGATGGCGCTTGAGCTGTTCAAGCCGTTTATCTATTCGCGACTGGACGCCAAGGGTCATGCCTCGACGGTCAAGCAAGCCAAGAAGCTGGTCGAGAAGGAGAAGCCGGAAGTCTGGGATATCCTCGACGAGGTCATCCGCGAACATCCGATCATGCTGAACCGCGCGCCGACGCTCCATAGGTTGGGTATTCAGGCGTTCGAGCCTGTGCTCATCGAGGGCAAGGCCATTCAGCTGCATCCGCTCGTCTGCGCCGCCTTCAACGCCGACTTCGACGGCGACCAAATGGCCGTTCACGTGCCGCTGTCGCTGGAAGCCCAGCTCGAAGCGCGCGTGCTGATGATGTCGACCAACAACATCCTGCACCCGGCCAACGGTTCGCCGATCATCGTGCCGTCTCAGGATATCGTGCTCGGCCTCTACTACCTGTCGCTTGTCATGGACAACGAGCCGGGCGAGGGGATGATCTTTGGCGATGTCGCCGAGATCCATCACGCGCTCGAAGCCGGCGCGGTGACCATGCATGCCAAAATCAAGGGCCGTTACATCACGAAGGATGAGAACGGTAACTGGGTCGCCTACATCTACGACACCACGCCTGGCCGGATGTTGCTGGGCGAGCTGTTGCCGCGTCGCGCGGAGGTCAGCTTCGACCAGGTCAACCAGCTTCTGACGAAGAAGGCGATCTCCAAGATCATCGACGTGGTCTACCGCCATTGCGGTCAGAAGGAGACGGTCATCTTCTGCGACAAGATCATGGGACTTGGTTTCCGCTACGCCTGCCGGGCCGGCATCTCGTTCGGCAAGGACGACATGGTGATCCCGGAGACCAAGGACGACATCATCCACAAGACGACCGAGCTCGTGCGCGAATACGAGCAGCAGTACAATGACGGTTTGATCACGCGTGGTGAAAAATACAACAAGGTGGTCGACACCTGGACCGAGTGCACCGAGCTTGTCGCGAAGGAAATGATGAAGCGCATTTCCTCTGTGCAGGTCGACCAGGAGACCGGCCGCGAGAAGCCGATCAACTCGATCTATATGATGTCCCATTCCGGTGCGCGTGGTTCTCCCGCGCAGATGAAGCAGCTTGCCGGTATGCGCGGTCTGATGACCAAGCCGTCGGGTGAGATCATTGAGACGCCGATTATCTCGAACTTCAAGGAAGGCCTGTCGGTGATGGAGTACTTCAACTCCACCCACGGCGCCCGTAAGGGTCTGGCCGATACCGCCTTGAAGACGGCGAACTCAGGATATCTGACGCGTCGTCTTGTTGACGTGGCGCAGGACAGCATCGTCACCGAAGAGGATTGCGGAACCGAGGGCGGCATTACCGTTCGCGCCGTTCTTGATGCGGGTGAAGTGACTGTGTCGCTTGGCCAGCGCGTGCTGGGCCGTACGACGGCCGATCCCGTCAAGAACCCGGCGACCGGCGATGTCATCGTCGCGCAGGGCGAGCTGATCGAGGAAGAGCATGTGGAAGCTATCGAGAACGCTCGGGTCCAAGAGATCCGTGTGCGCTCGGCGCTGACCTGCGAAACCCGTAACGGCATTTGCGGCAAGTGCTACGGGCGCGACTTGGCCCGGGGTACGCCCGTCAATATGGGCGAGGCCGTGGGTGTTATCGCGGCGCAGTCGATCGGTGAGCCGGGTACTCAGCTCACCATGCGGACCTTCCATCTGGGCGGCGTGGCGAGTTCCAAGGTTGCGGGTCAGTCATCGCTGGAGTCCGCTTTCGAGGGCACTGTTAAGATCAAGCAGCGCAACGTCGTTGAGGACTCGCAAGGCCGGCACATGGTCATGACCAGGAACACGGCCATTGTGATCCTGGACGACGATGGGGCTGAGCTGGCCACCCACCGCCTGCCTTACGGTACGCATCTGCGGGTGGACGATGGCGATAAGGTCAAGCGCGGCGATCGTCTCGCCGAGTGGGATCCTTATACGCGGCCGGTGCTTACCGAGATCGAAGGTAAGGTCGAATTCGAGGATCTCGTCGAAGGTGTCTCCGTTTCGGAGCAGCGCGACGAATCGACGGGTATCACCAACAGCGTGATCATCGACTGGCGTGCCTCACCGCGCGGTGCCGATCTCCGTCCGGCCATGGCGATCAAGGACAAGAAGGGCGAGATCGGGAAGCTGTCACGTGGCGGCGACGCCCGTTACCTGCTTCCGGTGGACGCGGTCTTGTCGGTGGAGTCAGGCAGCGACGTGAAGGTTGGTGACGTGCTGGCGCGTATCCCGATGGAGAGCGCCAAGACCCGCGATATCACGGGCGGTCTGCCGCGCGTTGCGGAGCTATTCGAGGCGCGGCGTCCCAAGGATCACGCCATTATCGCTGAGATCTCGGGTATCGTACAGCTCGGCCGCGACTATAAGAACAAGCGGCGGATCAGCATCGTTCCGGACGAGGACGGCGCAGAGGCAGTCGAGTTCCTGATTCCGAAAGGCCGGCATCTGACCGTGCAGGAAGGCGACCGCATTGAGAAGGGCGAGTATCTTCTCGACGGGCACCCCGCGCCGCACGATATTTTGGCCATTAAGGGCGTTGAGGAACTGGCCAACTATCTCGTCAACGAGATTCAGGAGGTTTACCGACTCCAGGGCGTGACGATCAACGACAAGCATATCGAAGTAATCGTCAGCCAGATGCTCAAGAAGATCGAGATCGACGATCCGGGCGACACCGAGTTCCTGAAGGGCGAGCAAGTGGACCGGATCGACTTCGAAGACGCCAATACGGCGGCGGAAGAGGCGGGCGGCAAGAAGGCCGAAGGCCAGCACGTCCTGCTCGGTATCACGAAGGCGAGCCTTCAGACCCGGTCGTTCATTTCGGCGGCCTCGTTCCAGGAGACCACGCGCGTCCTCACCGACGCCGCGGTCAATGGAAAAAAGGATGCGCTCGAAGGGCTCAAGGAGAATGTCATCGTGGGTCGGCTTATCCCGGCCGGTACGGGCGGCATGCTTTCGCGGCTCAACCGAATCGCCACCCATCGCGATGAGCTGATTCTGGAAGAGCGTCAGCGTTCGGCCCAGGAGGCGATTGAGCCGGCTGGAGAGGCCGTACCCGAAGAGGCGGCCAGTGGCGAAGCAGTGCCGGAAGACACCACTGACAGCGCTTCTGCGTAGCTGTATCAGGAGATATTGGGGGCCAAGCGGCAAATCCGTCGAAAAACGGTGCTTGGCCCCTGAATTCGGGCACTTGAGCCCTTGACGTTGCAAGAAATGGCCTGATACAACGCGGCCACTCAACGGCAGGCGGTAGCCCACCGAAAGGTTGCCCTATTTGGGCGCGGGTTAGACGCTGCCGGACTAACCGGGATCAGATCGGGGTCATGATCTTGGGGGGTATCCCTCAAGATCCTCTGTTTAGGCGCTGAAGGACGCGAGAGACGACTCGCAGCTTCAGCTCTTGTGTTTTGGGCGCTCTCGCCCGTGGTTGAACGAGGCGATTTCGCCTTCAGAACGATTGGACGCTAAGGCTGCCATGCCAACGATTCAGCAATTGATCCGGAAGCCGCGCAAGGCTCCGGCGAAGCGCAACAAAGTGCCGGCCATGCAGGCCTGCCCGCAGAAGCGGGGGGTTTGCACCCGCGTGTACACCACGACGCCGAAGAAGCCGAACTCGGCGCTCCGGAAGGTCGCGCGCGTGCGCCTGACCAACCAGCAGGAAGTGACGAGTTACATTCCTGGCGAGGGGCACAATCTTCAGGAGCATTCGGTGGTGATGATCCGTGGCGGCCGTGTGAAGGATCTTCCCGGCGTGCGCTACCACATCATTCGCGGCGTGCTCGACACGCAAGGCGTCAGCGCTCGCCGTCAGCGGCGCTCGAAATACGGAGCCAAGCGGCCCAAATAGTGGGGCGCTTTGTTGGTTTTTAAGGAACGGATTGAAGCGATATGTCCAGGCGGCACAAAGCTGATAAGCGGGAGATCATTCCCGATCCCAAGTTTGGGGATCTGGTGCTCACCAAGTTCATGAACTCGATCATGCTGGACGGCAAGAAGTCGGCGGCAGAGCGAATCGTTTATGGCGCGCTCGACCAGATGGAAGAGAAGGTCAAGCAGAACCCGATCGAAATGTTCCATCAGGCGCTGCAGAACGTCATGCCTGCGATTGAGGTGCGTTCCCGGCGTGTCGGCGGTGCAACCTATCAGGTGCCTGTCGAGGTCCGTATCGACCGGCGCCAGGCGCTGGCCATTCGTTGGATTATCTCTGCGGCGCGCGGACGCAACGAGAACACGATGGTCGAGCGGCTGTCGGGCGAACTTCTGGATGCGGTCAACAATCGCGGTTCGGCTGTGAAGAAGCGCGAGGACACCCACCGGATGGCGGAAGCCAACCGTGCCTTCTCGCACTATCGCTGGTAACCGGTTCAAGGAACTCGAACGATGCCCCGCAAGACGCCCCTTAAGGACTACCGCAACATCGGTATCATGGCGCATATCGATGCCGGCAAGACCACCACGACCGAGCGCGTGCTCTACTACACTGGTAAGAGCCACAAGATCGGCGAAGTTCATGATGGCGCGGCCACCATGGACTGGATGGAGCAGGAGCAGGAGCGCGGTATTACCATTACGTCGGCTGCGACGACCGCGTTCTGGAACGACAAGCGCATCAACATCATCGACACGCCTGGTCACGTGGACTTCACGATCGAGGTCGAGCGGTCCTTGCGTGTGCTCGACGGTGCCGTCGCGCTGCTTGATGCGAACCAGGGCGTGGAGCCGCAGACCGAGACGGTCTGGCGTCAGGCCGACAAATACGCCGTGCCGCGTATGATCTTCGTCAACAAGATGGACAAGATCGGCGCCGACTTCTTCATGTCGGTCGACATGATCAAGAAGCGCCTCGGCGCGAACCCGATCGTGCTTCAGCTGCCGATTGGTGCTGAGTCCGACTTTGCGGGCATTGTCGACCTCGTTCGCATGAAGGCGGTTGTTTGGGACGACGAGTCGCTCGGCGCCTCGTTCCACGATGCGGACATTCCGGCTGACTTGCAGGACAAAGCTGTCGAATACCGCGACATGCTGGTGGAGCAGGCGGTCGAGGTCGACGAGGAGGCCATGGAGGCCTATCTCGAAGGCAAAGAAATTCCCCAGGAGAAGCTGAAAGAGCTGATCCGCACGGGCACCTGCAACCTCGATTTCGTGCCGATCCTGTGTGGCTCGGCGTTTAAGAACAAGGGTGTGCAGCCGCTTCTTGATGCTGTGGTCGACTATCTGCCGTCGCCGCTCGATGTGCCGGCCATCAAGGCCATGGATGTGAAGACGGAAGAGGAAGTCGACCGTCCGGCGTCGGACGACGCGCCGCTCTCGATGCTGGCCTTTAAGATCATGAACGACCCGTTTGTGGGGTCGTTGACCTTCTGCCGCATCTATTCCGGTAAGGTCGAGTCGGGTCAGACTCTGGTCAACACGGTGAAAGACAAGAAAGAGCGCATTGGCCGTATGCTGTTGATGCACTCCAATCACCGCGAAGATATCAAGGAGGCCTATGCGGGCGACATCGTCGCCATTGCGGGTCTTAAGGATGTCACCACGGGCGATACGCTATGCGATCCAAGCAAGGCGGTAATCCTTGAGCGTATGGAGTTCCCCGATCCGGTTATCGAGGTCGCTGTGGAGCCTAAGACCAAGAGCGACCAGGAAAAGCTGGGTGTTGCTCTTAACCGTCTGGCCCAGGAGGATCCGTCCTTCCGCGTAACGGTCGACCACGAATCCGGTCAGACCATCATTAAGGGCATGGGCGAGCTTCACCTCGACATCATCGTCGATCGCATGAAGCGTGAGTTCAAAGTCGAGGCCAATGTGGGTGCGCCGCAGGTAGCGTATCGCGAGACGATCACGAAGACGTCCAACGTCGATTACACTCATAAGAAGCAGACCGGTGGCTCGGGCCAGTTCGCCCGCGTCAAGATGGTCATCGAGCCGGCCGAGGCTGGCGAGGGCTATGTGTTCGAGAACAAGGTTGTCGGTGGTAACGTGCCGAGGGAGTTTGTCCCGGGCGTCGAGAAGGGCGTTCAGAGCGTCATCGACGCGGGTATCCTCGCTGGCTTCCCGATCCTTGATGTAAAGTGCACGCTGGTTGACGGCGCGTCGCATGACGTTGACTCGTCTGTGATGGCGTTCGAGATCGCATCCCGTGCGGCCTTCCGTGAAGGGGCTCTAAAAGCCGCGCCGAAACTGCTTGAGCCGATGATGAAGGTTGAAGTGGTGACGCCGGAAGATTACGTGGGCGGTATCATTGGCGATCTAACCAGCCGCCGTGGTCAGGTCCGGGGCCAAGAGGCCCGGGGCAACGCGACGGTGATCAATGCCATGGTCCCGCTAGCCAACATGTTTGGTTATGTGAACACGTTGCGCTCCATGAGCCAGGGCCGGGCGCAGTTCACGATGCAGTTCGACAGCTATTCGCAGGTTCCGCAGGCGGTGGCTGAAGAAGTGCAAGCTAAGTTCGCCTAACCGATTGGGCGTTTGAGTTTTTCACTTTTGGTGAGAGGAATGGAGAGCCAAAATGGCTAAAGAGAAATTCGACCGGTCAAAGCCGCATTGCAACATCGGAACGATTGGTCACGTCGATCACGGTAAAACGACACTGACCGCTGCTATCACCAAGACATTGGCTGAGACCGGCGGCGCCACGTTCACCGCTTACGATGAGATCGATAAGGCGCCTGAAGAAAAGGCCCGCGGTATCACGATCTCCACGGCGCACGTGGAGTACGAGACCGAGAACCGTCACTACGCGCATGTCGACTGCCCGGGTCACGCTGACTATGTGAAAAACATGATCACGGGCGCCGCGCAGATGGATGGCGCCATTCTGGTGGTGTCCGCTGCCGACGGTCCCATGCCGCAGACCCGCGAGCACATCCTGCTCGCTCGTCAGGTCGGTGTGCCGGCTCTGGTGGTGTTCATGAACAAGGTCGACCAGGTCGACGACGAGGAGCTTCTGGACCTCGTTGAGCTCGAAGTTCGCGAGCTTCTGTCCAAGTACGAGTTCCCGGGCGACGACATCCCGATCGTCAAGGGCTCCGCTCTTGCCGCGATTGAGGACAGCAATGCCGAGATTGGTCAGAAGGCTATTCTCGAGCTGATGAAGGCCGTCGACGAGTACATCCCGCAGCCTGATCGTCCCATCGATGGGGCATTCCTGATGCCGATCGAGGACGTGTTCTCGATCTCGGGCCGCGGTACCGTGGTCACCGGACGTATCGAGCGCGGCGTGGTCAAGGTCGGCGAAGAAGTCGAGATCGTCGGCATCAAGCCCACGAGCAAGACGACGGTTACCGGCGTCGAGATGTTCCGCAAGCTGCTCGATCAGGGCCAGGCGGGCGACAATGTTGGCTGTCTGCTCCGTGGTGTCGATCGTGAAGGTGTCGAGCGTGGACAGGTTCTGGCCAAGCCCGGTTCCGTGACGCCGCACACGAAGTTCAAGGCCGAGGCTTACATCCTCACCAAGGAAGAGGGTGGCCGCCACACGCCGTTCTTCGGCAACTACCGTCCGCAGTTCTACTTCCGCACGACTGACGTGACGGGTGTGGTCGAGCTGCCGGAAGGCACCGAGATGGTGATGCCGGGCGACAATATCGCCATGACCGTTGAGCTGATCGTGCCGATCGCCATGGAAGAGAAGCTCCGCTTCGCTATCCGTGAGGGTGGCCGCACCGTCGGCGCCGGCGTGGTGTCGTCGATCATTGAGTAGAGAGAATTGAGAAGTGCGCTGCTCCGTTTTGGGGCGGCGCGTTTTTTCTAACCTAAGGCCGTCGAGATGCAGAGCCAGAACATAAGAATTAGGCTGAAAGCCTTCGACCATCGCATTCTCGATGCGTCGACCAAGGAGATCGTCAACACGGCGAAGCGTACTGGTGCGGACGTCCGCGGGCCTATCCCGCTGCCGACCCGTATTGAGAAGTTCACCGTGAACCGCTCTCCGCATATCGACAAGAAGAGCCGGGAGCAATTCGAGATGCGGACGCATAAGCGGCTGCTCGATATTGTCGATCCTACGCCGCAGACGGTCGATGCTCTGATGAAACTCGATCTCGCCGCCGGCGTGGATGTTGAGATCAAGCTTTAACCGGCTGCTGGACGAGGCAAGGAATTAGTTAGATGCGATCAGGTGTTATCGCGCAAAAGGTCGGCATGACCAGAATCTTCACTGATGCCGGGGAGCACATCCCAGTCACGGTGCTGCGTCTGGAGAATTGCCAGGTTGTCGGTCAGCGGACCGCGGAGAAGAATGGCTACACGGCCGTTCAGCTCGGCGTCGGCCGTGCGAAAGTGAAGCGTTTGACGCGCGCAGAGCGCGGCAGCTTCGCGGTGGCCAATGTCGAGCCTAAGCGGAAGGTTGCGGAATTCCGTGTGAGCCCCGAGAACATGATCGATGTGGGTGCGGAGATCACCGCCGATCACTTCGTTGAGGGTCAGTTCGTCGATGCTTCGGGCACGTCGATCGGTAAGGGTTTTGCCGGTGGCATGAAGCGGCACGGATTTGGCGGTCTTCGGGCCAGCCACGGCGTGTCGATCAACCACAGAAGCCTAGGCTCCACGGGTCAGTGCCAGGATCCCGGCAAGGTGTTCAAGGGCAAGAAGATGGCCGGCCACATGGGCGACGTCAGCGTCACGACGCAAAATCTGCGTGTGGTGAAGACGGATGTCGATCGCGGGCTCATCATGATCCGCGGTGCCGTTCCCGGCTCCAAGGGTGGTTGGGTTCTCTTGCGCGATGCGGTTAAGCGGGCGCTGCCCGACGGTGCACCGGTTCCCGGTGCATTCCGGAAGAGCGCCGAAGATCAAGCGCCGGCCAAGAGCGTCGCGGCTGAGGGACCTGCCGACGCCGAGCAGGCCCAGTCGGCACAGGGCGGAGAGAACGCGTAATGAAAGCGGATGTAACAACGCTCGACGCCAAGAAGGCGGGAACCGTGGATCTGTCTGATGATGTCTTCGGATTGGAGCCGCGCGCCGACTTGCTGCATCGCATGGTCCGCTACCAGCTGGCCAAGCGCCGCGCCGGCACTGTTGCGACGAAGGATCGTTCGGAGATTACCGCGACGACCGCGAAAATGTTCCGGCAGAAGGGTACCGGCCGTGCCCGTCACGGCAGCGCCAAGCCTGGCCTGTTTCGTGGGGGTGGCAAAGCCTTCGGTCCGAAGCCACGCAGCTTTGCGTTCGATTTGCCGAAGAAGGTTCGCGCGCTGGCGCTGAGGCATGCGCTGTCGTCCAAGGCCAAGGCCGAAGAACTCATCGTGATCGACTCTTGTGATGTGAAGGACGCCAAGACGAAGGCGCTGAAGACGCAGTTCGACAAGCTCGGGTTCGATTCCGTGCTGATCGTTGACGGTACCGAGGTTCAGACAAATTTTGCGCTCGCGGCGCGCAACATCCCGCATGTGGATGTTCTGCCGGTTCAGGGCATCAACGTTTACGACATCTTGCGGCACGAGAAGCTCGTGCTGACCAAGGCCGCGCTTGAGGCGCTGGAGGCTCGGTTCAAATGAGTGCGCTTGCTGCATATGACGTGATTTTGGCACCGGTCATCACCGAGAAATCGAGTGGGGCGTCCGAGTCCAACCAGGTGGTGTTCAAGGTTCGCCTCGACGCGACGAAGCCACAGATCAAAGACGCGGTTGAGAAGCTGTTCGGCGTCAAGGTCTTGGCCGTGAATACGCTGACCCGCAAGGGTAAGACCAAGTTTTTCCGGGGCATCAAGGGCACCCAGAAGGATACGAAGAAGGCCGTCATCAAGCTCGCCGAAGGCGACAAGATCGACGTGACGACAGGGATCTAGCGCGATGGCGTTGAAGACATTCAAACCGACCACGCCGAGCCAGCGTCAGCTGGTGCTCGTGGACCGCAGTCATCTGTGGAAGGGCAAGCCCGTCAAACCGTTGACAGAAGGCTTGAACAAATCCGGTGGCCGCAACAACACAGGACGCGTTTCGATCTGGCATCGTGGCGGCGGTCATAAGCGCACCTATCGTTTGGTCGATTTCAAGCGGACCAAGCGTGGCGTGTTGGCGACCGTCGAGCGGCTGGAATACGATCCGAACCGTACGGCCTTTATCGCGCTGATCAAGTATGAGGACGGCGAGCTGTCCTACATCCTTGCGCCGCAGCGTCTTGCGCCGGGTGACGAGGTGATCGCCGACGACAAGGTCGACGTGAAGCCGGGCAACGCGATGCCGCTGGCCAACATGCCCATCGGCACCATCGTCCACAATGTGGAGATGAAGCAGGGCAAGGGCGGTCAGATTGCACGCGCTGCGGGCGCCTATGTTCAGCTCGTGGGCCGCGACTCCGGTTATGCGATCCTGCGTTTGAACTCTGGTGAGACGCGCATGGTTCCGTCTGCCTGCATGGCGACGGTGGGCGCTGTCTCTAACCCGGACAACTCCAATGTGTCGTTGTCCAAGGCCGGCCGCACCCGGTGGAAAGGGCGCAAGCCTGTGGTTCGCGGTGTGGCGATGAACCCGGTCGATCATCCGCATGGCGGTGGTGAAGGGCGGACGTCTGGTGGCCGGCATCCGGTCACTCCTTGGGGTAAATCCACCAAGGGCAAGCGGACGCGCACCAACAAGGCGAGCGACAAATACATTCTGCGCAGCCGCCATCTGAAGAAGAAGAAGAAGGGATAAAACGTGGCACGTTCGATTTGGAAAGGCCCGTTTGTCGACGGCTTTCTCTTGAAGAAGGCGGAGAAGGCGCGTCAGAGCGGCTCCAACGCCATCATCAAGATGTGGTCGCGCCGTTCGACCATTCTCCCGCAATTCGTGGGGCTGACCTTTGGTGTCCATAACGGGCAGAAGCACGTTCCGGTGCTGGTGACTGAGGACATGGTGGGTCACAAGTTCGGCGAGTTCTCGCCGACGCGGACCTATCACGGCCACACTGCCGACCGTAAAGTGAAGAGGGGCCGCTAGTCATGGGCAAGCCGCAAAGAGAGCGCGCGCTCAAGGACAACGAAGCGAAAGCCGTTACCCGGCTTATTCGCACCAGCCCGCAGAAGCTGAACCTGGTTGCTCAGCTCATTCGGGGGAAGAAGGTCGATCGCGCTTTGGCCGATCTCGCCTTCTCGCGCAAACGCATCGCCAAGGACGTCAAGAAGACCTTGGAGTCGGCGATCGCGAATGCAGAGAACAATCACGACCTTGACGTGGACGCGTTGGTCGTGTCGGAAGCCTATGTAGGCAAGAACATCGTGATGAAGCGCATTAAGGCGCGGGCACGCGGTCGGGCTGCGCGGATCTTGAAGCCATTTTCGCAGATGACCGTCGTCGTGTGTCAAGTTGAGGAGCCCGCTTGATGGGACAGAAAGTCAACCCGATTGGGCTTAGGCTCGGTGTCAACCGCACTTGGGATTCGCGCTGGTTTGCCTCGCGTGGCGAGTATGCAGACCTGCTGCACGAAGACCTCAAGATGCGTAAGCACATCCTCAAGACGCGCAAGCAGGCCGGTATCTCCAAGGTCGTTGTCGAGCGCCCGCACAAGAAGTGCCGCGTCACGGTCTACACCGCACGTCCCGGCATTCTGATTGGTAAGAAGGGCGCCGATATCGAGTTGCTCCGTAAGGAGCTTGCGACGATGACGGACTCCGACGTTCACCTGAACATTGTCGAGGTGCGCAAGCCCGAGATCGATGCGACGCTGGTGGCCGAGGGTATTGCTCAGCAGCTCGAGCGCCGTGTGGCGTTCCGCCGAGCCATGAAGCGGGCGGTTCAGTCTGCGACCCGGATGGGCGCGTTGGGCATCCGTATCAATTGCGCGGGCCGGCTTGGCGGCGCGGAAATCGCGCGCATGGAATGGTATCGCGAGGGCCGTGTGCCGCTGCACACGCTGCGCGCCAATATCGACTACGGCACGGCGCTTGGGCGTACAGCTTACGGAATTATCGGCATCAAGGTTTGGATCTTTAAGGGCGAGATCATGGAGCACGATCCCATGGCCCAGGAGACCAAGGCCCTTGAGGCGCAAGAAGGCGGACGTTCCGGTGGTCGGCGCGATTCTGCCCGGGCGCATGGCTAAGGGCAGGACTTAAGAATTATGCTGCAACCGAAACGCACAAAGTACCGCAAGATGCACAAGGGTCGCATCAAAGGTGCGGCTAAGGGCGGATCTGCGCTGAACTTCGGAACCTTCGGGCTGAAGGCACAGGAGCCTGCGCGCGTCACTGCGAGACAGATCGAAGCGGCGCGTCGTGCCATGACGCGTCAGATGAAGCGTGCTGGCCGTGTTTGGATACGCATCTTCCCGGACGTCCCGGTTTCGAAGAAGCCGACCGAAGTCCGCATGGGTAAGGGCAAGGGTACGCCCGAGTTTTGGGCGGCCAGGGTCAAGCCGGGCCGCATCATGTTCGAGATCGATGGTGTGGGTGAGCCGGTGGCTCGCGAAGCGCTGCGGCTCGCAGCGGCGAAGTTGCCGATCAAGACGCGCGTTGTAGCGCGCATCGAGGGCTAGGCGATGAAAGCGAGCCAAGTGAACGATATGACGATCGATCAGCTCAATGACGAGTTGGTCAAGTTGAAGAAAGAGCAGTTCAACCTGCGTTTCCAGGCCGCTTCCGGGCAGCTTGAGAACACGGCGCGGGTTCGGCAGGTGCGTCGCGACATCGCGCGCGTAAAAACGATCGCGCGCGTTAAGAGCGCCGCAGCGAAAGCTTAAAGGTAAGAACGATGCCGAAACGCGTATTGAATGGGACCGTGGTGAGCGACAAGAACGACAAGACCGTTGTGGTCAAGGTCGAACGCCGCTTCACGCATCCTCTGTTTCATAAGGTGGTTCGCCGCTCTAAGAATTACCAAGCGCACGACGAGAACAATGAGTTCAAGGTGGGCGAGAGGGTATCGATCGAAGAGTGCGGACCGATCTCGAAGCAAAAATGTTGGGTGGTTCTGCCGCGTGAGCAGGCAGCCAGCTAAGGCGACTAACGAAGGGCCTCGTTGAGGGCCTGAATAAGGGCGAATGCCATGATTCAGATGCAGACCAATCTCGAGGTCGCCGACAATTCCGGTGCAAAGCGCGTGCAATGCATCAAGGTGCTGGGTGGCTCGAAGCGGAAATATGCCTCGATTGGGGACACTATTGTGGTCAGCGTCAAGGAAGCGATTCCGCGCGGCCGGGTGAAGAAGGGCCAGGTCATGAAAGCCGTGATCGTGCGCACCGCCACGGGCGTGCGTCGTCAGGACGGCTCACTGATCCGGTTTGACCGCAATGCGGCGGTTTTGGTCAATGCGCAGGGCGAGCCGGTGGGTACGCGCATCTTCGGCCCCGTCACGCGCGAGTTGCGGGCGAAGAAGCACATGAAGATCGTTTCGCTCGCCCCGGAGGTGCTGTGATTATGGCGGGCTTGAAGATCAAGAAGGGCGACCACGTTGTGGTGCTCACGGGCAAGGACAAGGGCAAGCGCGGCGAAGTGCTGAAGGTTCTTCCGACCGAGAACCGTGCCGTGGTGCAGGGTGTGGCGCAGATGCGCCATCACCAGCGTCAGACGGCGTCGCAGGAGGGGGGCATTATTACCAAGGAAGCCCCGATCCATATTTCCAATCTCGCGCTTGAGGACCCCAAAGACGGGGTACCCACGCGCGTCGGCTACAAATTTTTGAAGGACGGACGCAAGGTGCGTTTTGCCAGGCGTTCCGGCGAGGTCATCGATGGCTGAGCAGGTATATATACCGCGGCTTAAGCAGCAGTATCACGACGTTATCAAGAGCGATCTCGAGAAGGAGTTCGCTTACAAGAACGTCATGCAGATTCCGCGCCTCGAGAAGGTGGTGTTAAACATCGGCGTGGGCGAGGCCGTGAACGATTCCAAGAAGGTCAAGGCAGCGGCCAATGATCTCGGTCTGATCGCCGGTCAGCGCCCGGTGATCACCAAGGCGCGGCAGTCAATCGCCGCCTTTAAGCTCCGTGAGGGGATGCCGGTTGGTGTGAAGGTCACACTGCGCAAGAGCCGTATGTACGAGTTTATTGACCGGCTCGTGAACATCGCGCTTCCGCGCGTTCGCGACTTCCGTGGGCTCAATCCCAAGAGCTTCGACGGGCGTGGCAATTATTCGATGGGCCTGAAGGAGCACATCGTTTTCCCCGAGATCGATTACGACAAGGTGGAAGACGTGCTCGGTATGGACATCATCGTGTGTACGACGGCGCAGAGCGACGATGAGGCGCGCGCGCTTTTGAAGGGTTTGAACTTTCCGTTCCGCAGCTAGGCATGGGCCGGCTGTGACAGGAGGACTGAATGGCTAAGACGAGCATGATCGAGCGGGACAAGAAGCGCCGCGGCCTTGCTAAGAAATATGAGGCGCGTCGGGCGCGGCTGAAGGCGCTTGCCGCCGACCAGTCGATTCCGGCCGAGGAGCGTTTCGCGGCGCGGCTAAAGCTGGCGGAGATTCCGCGCAATGCCTCGCCGACACGTATTCACAACCGCTGCGATCTCACTGGGCGACCGCGCGGCTACTACCGCAAACTTCGCATGTCACGCATTGCCTTGCGCGATCTGGCGAGCAACGGGCTGATCCCCGGCATGGTTAAGTCGAGCTGGTAAGGACTTCGATGAGCATTAACGATCCTCTTGGCGATATGCTAACCCGCATCCGCAATGCGCAGATGCGGCGTAAGACCAACGTCTCAACGCCAACCTCCAAGCTGCGGGAGCATGTGCTCGATGTGCTGGCTGACGAGGGTTATATCCGTGGCTATGCACGCGTCGATTATGACGGTGGCAAGTCTGAGTTTGAAATCGAGCTCAAGTACTTCGACGGCGAGCCGGTTATCAAGGACATCAAGCGGGTGTCGACACCGGGGCGGCGTGTGTACTCCTCGGTGAAGAACCTGCCCACCGTGGCGAACGGTTTGGGTGTGTCTATTCTTTCGACGCCCAAGGGTGTCATGTCGGACTCGCAGGCGCGTAACGAGAATGTCGGCGGCGAGATTCTCTGCAGCGTATTCTAGCGGAGCTATTTGAAGCGAAGGTTTGATCAATGTCGCGCATCGGCAAAAAACCAGTCTCTCTACCCGGCGGCGTCACAGCCTCGGTGGACGGTCAGGAAATCAAGGTCAAGGGACCTAAGGGCGAGCTCAGCCACGTGCTGGTCGACCATGTCATCGCCAAGATGGGCGACGGCGGGATCGAGATCGGCATGGTCGAGGACACCAAGGACTCCCGGGCGATGTGGGGCATGTCGCGCACGCTCGTTGCCAACCTTGTCACCGGCGTGACTGAGGGTTTTTCGAAGACGCTCGAGATCAACGGGGTCGGTTACCGCGCGGCGATGAAGGGGCAGACCCTTCAGCTGCAGCTCGGCTTCAGTCACGACGTTGACTTCGCGATCCCAAAAGGGATCGAGATCAAGTGTCCGAAGCCGACCGAGATTGTGGTTAGCGGCATCGACAAGCAGCAGGTCGGCCAGGTTGCGGCGGAGATACGCCGTTATCGTCCGCCGGAGCCCTATAAGGGCAAGGGCGTGAAATATGTCGGCGAGTACATTTTCCGTAAGGAAGGCAAGAAGAAGTAGCAGGATTGATGATGGGTACGTTGAACAACAGCTTTGCGCGTCGCGCGCGCCGAGTACGGCATTCGCTGAAGCGGGCGGCCAACGGACGTGCGCGTCTGTCGGTGTTCCGTTCCTCGAAGCATATCTATGCGCAGGTGATCGACGATCGCGAGGGCAAGACGCTCGCATTCGCCTCGAGCCTCGACAAGGACATCAAAGGCGCGTTGCCTAAGGGAAGCGATACGGCGGCGGCGGAGGCCGTCGGCAAGCTCGTAGCTGAACGGGCCGTGAAAGCCGGGGTCAAGGACGTGATCTTTGACCGTGGCGCCTACATTTATCACGGGCGCATCAAGGCGCTCGCAGACGCGGCCCGCGAGGCGGGTCTGAACTTTTAGGGTATTCGGAAAGGATCGACCGTGGCACGAGGCCATCAAGGTAGAGATCGCGACGATCGCGACAGCGAATTCGTCGACAAGCTCGTTCACATCAATCGCGTCGCGAAGGTGGTGAAGGGCGGACGTCGTTTCGGCTTTGCCGCGCTGGTCGTTGTTGGCGATCAGAAGGGCCGGGTCGGTTTCGGCCACGGCAAGGCGCGCGAAGTGCCCGAGGCGATCCGCAAGGCAACCGAGTCTGCGAAGCGCAACCTGCTCAAGGTGCCGCTGCGCGAGGGCCGGACGCTGCACCATGACGTGCGCGGACAGCATGGCGCGGGCAAGGTGATCTTGCGCGCGGCTCCTCCCGGCACTGGTATCATTGCGGGCGGTCCGATGCGCGCGGTGTTCGAGACGCTTGGTATCCAGGATGTGGTTGCGAAGTCGCTCGGAAGCTCGAATCCTTACAACATGGTGCGCGCCACGTTCGATGCGCTGCGCCATGAGGATAGCCCCCGTGGCGTGGCCGCACGGCGCGGGAAGAAGGTCAGCGAAATCGTTTCGCGCCGCCGCGATCAGGCGGGCGACGGGGCCGAGGCGCAGGCCTAAAGCCTAGAGACAGGGTTGAAGTAAGATGGCCGAGACTAAGAAAACAATCGTCGTGGAGCAGATCGGAAGCCCGATCCGCCGACCCGGCAAGCAGCGCGCGACCCTTATCGGGCTCGGCCTGAACAAGATGCATAAGCGGCGGACGCTGGTCGACAGCCCCGAGGTGCGCGGCATGGTGGCCAAGGTGAGCCATCTGGTGCGGATCGTCGAGGACGACGCCGGAGCCTAAGGATATAGATGATGCGACTGAACGATCTTCGCGACCTTCCCGGCGCGACAACGTCGAAGAAGCGTGTTGGACGCGGTCTGGGTTCCGGCCTGGGCAAGACCTCTGGTCACGGCCAGAAGGGTCAGAAATCGCGTTCGGGCGTTGCCATTAAGGGCTTCGAAGGCGGTCAGATGCCGCTGCACCGGCGCCTGCCGAAGCGTGGCTTCAACAATATCTTCGCCAAGGACTATAACGAGGTGAATGTCGGCCGCATTCAGGCTGCCATCGACGACAAGAAGCTGGATGCCTCCAAGCCGGTCACGGTCGAGGCGCTCGTGGAAGCCGGCGTTATTCGCCGCGCCCGCGACGGTGTCCGCCTGCTTGGCAAGGGCGAGCTGAAAGCCAAGGTGTCCTTCGAGCTGACGGGTGCATCCAGCGGTGCCGTCAAGATCGTCGAGGCGGCCGGTGGAACGGTGACTTTGATCCCGATGCCGCAGCGGACGGCCAAGCCGGAAGGTGAGGGCGCCCCCAAGAAGGCCGCGAAGAAAGCCGCTAAGTCGACCTCGAAGATGCTTCCAGCGAAAAAGTCCGCCCCCAAGAAGGCGGTAGCGAAGAAATCCGCAGCGAAGAAGGACACGTCCGAGTAGGACAGGTCCGAATCGATGCGCAGCGGCCTTGCTGTAAGGCCGCCGGATCGACTTGGGGAAGGGAAGAGCGCCAATGGCATCCGCTGCAGAACAGCTCGCGTCGAACTTGAATTTCGGGGCGTTTAAGAACGCCCACGAACTCAAGCAGCGCATCATGTTCACGCTGATCGCGCTCGTGATCTACCGGCTCGGAACCTACATTCCGATCCCCGGCATCAACCCTCAGGCGCTTGCAGACGTTTTCAAGCAGCAGCAGTCCGGCATTCTGGGCATGTTCAACATGTTCTCCGGCGGCGCTGTTGGCCGTATGGCGATCTTCGCGCTCAACATCATGCCGTACATCTCGGCATCGATCATCATTCAGCTTCTGACGACCGTTTCGCCGACTCTTGAGCAACTCAAGAAAGAGGGCGAGCAGGGGCGGCGCCAGATCAACCAGTACACGCGCTACGGCACGGTGCTTCTTGCCGCGCTGCAGGGTTACGGCATTGCCGTTGGCCTTGAGGGCGCTGGCAATATCGTCACCGATCCGGGCTGGTTCTTCCGCATCACGACCGTGATCACGCTGGTGGGCGGCACGGTCTTCCTGATGTGGCTCGGCGAGCAGATTACCGCGCGCGGCGTCGGTAACGGCATTTCGCTGATCATCTATGCAGGCATTGTGGCAGAGCTGCCCTCAGCCTTGATCGGAACGCTGGAGCTTGGCCGCCAGGGTGCCTTGTCCGCGGGACTGATCATCGTCTTGTTCATTTTCGCGATAGTCGTGATCGGCTTCATCGTCTTCATGGAGCGGGCGCAGCGACGACTCTTAGTGCAATATCCAAAGCGCCAGGTCGGCAACAAGATGTTCCAGGGCGATGCATCCCATCTGCCCCTCAAGTTGAACACCGCCGGCGTGATCCCGCCGATCTTCGCCTCGTCGCTTCTGCTGCTGCCCATCACGGTCGCGAATTTCTCGGCCGGTCAGGGCCCCGAGTGGCTGAACTCGGTGACGGCCATGCTGGGCCGCGGGCAACCGCTCTACATCCTGATCTACGTTTCGCTGATCATCTTCTTCGCCTTCTTCTATACGGCCATCGTCTTCAATCCCAAGGAGACGGCCGACAATCTGAAGAAATATGGCGGCTTCCTGCCCGGGATCCGGCCTGGTGAGCGTACGGCCGAATATATCGACTATGTGCTCACGCGGATCACCGTGGTCGGTGCGCTCTACCTGGCCGCAGTCTGCGTGCTGCCTGAGATTCTCATCGCCGAATGGGGCGTCCCGTTCTATTTCGGCGGCACCTCGCTCCTCATTGTCGTGAGCGTGACCATGGATACCGTGGCTCAGATTCAGAGCCATCTTCTGGCTCACCAGTATGAGGGGCTGATCAAGAAGGCCAAGCTGAGGGGTCGGCGGCGATGAACTTGGTGATGCTGGGTGCGCCTGGCGCCGGCAAAGGGACACAAGCCAAGCGGTTGCAGGACATCCGCGGCATGGTACAGCTGTCGACAGGCGACATGTTGCGGGCAGCGGTCGCGGCGGGCACCAAGCTTGGCCAGCAGGCCGGCGAAATCATGGAGCGCGGCGAACTCGTGCCCGACGAGCTCGTCATTGGCCTAATCTCCGAGCGGATGGACGAGGACGAAGGCGGCGCGGGGTTCATCCTCGACGGTTTTCCGAGAACCATCGCCCAGGCCGAGGCCCTGGACGAGCTTCTGACGTCCCGCGGGGATGGTGTGGATCGGGTCGTGGTGATCAATGTGGACGACGAGTCGCTCGTTGGCCGCATTACCGGCCGGTATACCTGCGCTAGTTGCGGTGAGGGGTATCACACACTCTTCAAGAAGCCGAAGGCCGAGGGTGTTTGCGATCGGTGTGGTGGAACAGAATTCAAGCGCCGTAAAGACGATACCGAAGAAGTCGTTCGCGAGCGGCTCAAGGCATATCACGCACAAACAGAGCCGCTGGTCGGCTATTACACGACACAAGGTAAGGTCAGGACCGTCGATGGTATGGCCGAGATTTCGGCGGTTCAGAAGGAGATAGATCAAGCGCTGGATGGCGAATAGGCTCAAACACAGTTTTTCGGGGCTCCGGGCCAGTTGACCTTGTCAAGCGGAATCGCTACACAGACGCGTTCCATGGCTTGATGGACTGACCGGACCCGGGGGCGTTGCCTGTCCGCGGTCGGTTTTGTTGTGTTTCATATAGGGTAATTTAGTTTTTAATTTCAGCACGTTGGCGCGTGCTGTATGAGGAGGCGACGACGTGGCCCGAATTGCAGGCGTGAACATTCCGACCCACAAGCGGGTTGAGATCGCGCTGACTTATATCCATGGGATTGGCGATGCCTATGCCAAGGAAATCTGTGGAAAGGTCTCCATCCCTTCCGAACGGAGGGTGAACGAGCTCACCGAATCCGAAGTGATCCAGATTCGTGAGACGATCGACGGCGATTATGTGGTCGAGGGCGATCTTCGGCGCGAAGTGTCGATGAATATCAAGCGCCTCATGGACTTAGGATGCTATCGCGGTCTGCGGCATCGCCGCGGTCTGCCGGTCCGCGGCCAGCGCACGCATACCAATGCGCGGACACGCAAGGGTCCGGCTAAGCCGATCGCAGGTAAGAAGAAGTAGAGACGTAAGCACGCGCGGCCAGGCTTCTATTCGATGCTTTGGCCGCTGCTCATTGGAATTTGCGGGAATAAAGCATGGCCAAGGAAAAAGCACGGGTCCGCCGCCGGGAACGGAAGAACATCACGTCCGGCGTGGCCCATGTGCAAGCAAGCTTCAATAACACCATGATCACCATCACTGATGCACAGGGAAACGCGATTTCCTGGTCTTCGGCGGGTACCATGGGTTTCAAGGGTTCGCGGAAGTCGACCCCTTATGCGGCGCAGGTCGCCGCCGAGGATGCCGGCAAGAAGGCGACCGAGCACGGCATGAAGAACCTGGAGATCGAGGTTCGTGGTCCCGGGTCCGGGCGCGAGTCCGCTTTGCGCGCCCTTCAGGCGGCGGGCTTCAACATCATCTCCATCCGCGATGTGACGCCGATCCCGCACAATGGCTGCCGGCCGCGTAAGCGCCGCCGCGTCTAAGACAGAAGGCAATCCGACCCACGATGCTGGACGAAGACATTCGTATTCCGGAGCCCCAGGCTCCACAAAACGATCAAGAAAGGGCGACACCGGTGCTGCAAAAGAACTGGCAAGATCTCATTAAGCCCACCAAACTCAATGTCACGCCCGGCCGCGATCCGGCGCGGCACGCGACCGTGGTTGCCGAGCCGCTCGAGCGTGGCTTCGGCCTGACGCTGGGCAATGCCCTGCGCCGCGTGCTGCTGTCTTCGCTTCAGGGTGCGGCCATCACGTCGGTGCATATCGACGGTGTGTTGCATGAGTTCTCGTCGATTCCGGGCGTGCGCGAGGATGTGACCAACATCGTCCTCAACATCAAGGAAATCGCCGTCAACCAGCATTCCGAAGGCGTCAAGCGCATGATTCTTCAGAAGGAAGGACCTGGCGTTGCCACGGCTGGGGATATTCAGGTCGGTTCCGAGGTCGAGATCCTCAATCCGGAGCATGTCATTTGCACGCTCGACGAGGGCGCCGCGATCCATATGGAATTCACGACTGCGTCCGGCAAGGGTTACGTGCCGGCCGAGCGTAACCGTCCCGACGATGCGCCGATCGGTTTTATTCCGGTGGACTCGCTGTTCAGCCCGGTCCGCAAGGTGTCCTATCGCGTCGAGAACACCCGTGAGGGCCAAATCCTCGATTTCGACAAGCTCACCATGAATATCGAGACGGACGGCTCGGTTCGCCCCGATGACACGGTCGCGCTTGCCGCCCGTATCATCCAGGATCAGCTTTCGGTCTTCGTCAATTTCGAAGAGCCCAAGAAGGAGCAGACCTTCCAGCAGCAGCCGGAGCTCGTGTTCAATGCCGCGCTCCTCAAGAAGGTCGACGAGCTGGAATTGTCGGTCCGCTCGGCAAACTGCCTGAAGAACGACAACATCGTTTATATCGGCGATCTGATCCAGAAGACGGAAGCGGAGATGTTGCGGACCCCGAATTTCGGCCGCAAGTCGCTGAACGAGATCAAGGAGGTCTTGGCCTCCATGGGCCTGCATCTCGGCATGGACGTGCCGGATTGGCCGCCGGAGAACATCGAAGAGCTGGCGAAGCGCTTCGAAGATCACTACTAGCCGCCGGACCGCGTTCAGAAGCGGCCGGACGAGGTTTGAAAGAGGAAAAGTCAATGCGACACCGCAAGGCAGGCCGGAAGCTGAACCGGACGTCAACGCATCGCAGTGCGTTGTTTGCGAACATGGCCAGCGCGCTCATCAAGCATGAGCAGATCGTGACAACCTTGCCGAAGGCGAAGGAGTTGCGGCGCGTGGTCGATCAGCTCATCACGCTCGGCAAGCGGGGCGATCTTCATGCCCGTCGTCAGGCCTTCGCGCGCATTCGCGATGAGGAGATGGTGGCAAAGCTGTTCGCGACGTTGGGCCCGCGCTATGCGGAGCGTCCGGGCGGCTATACCCGCGTGCTCAAGGCCGGCTACCGCTTCGGCGATTCCGCGCCGATGGCCGTGATCGAGCTGGTGGACCGCGACGAGGATGCGCGCGGTCAAGACTCCGGGCCGATATTGGACCAGGACGAGGACGGCGAGCAAATCGCGGCAGCGTAAGTCCGCCTCTGCGGCTCTTTCAACGATAACCGGCTCGGGCGGGACACAAAAAAGGCGCACCGCTTGACGATGCGCTTTTTATTTTTGTCTTGTTACGTTCGGTTTGTTCCGTCGAGTTTGAGCGGATCCAGCGAACGGGGCCGGGAAAAGAGAGCCCTTTGCGGCTATTGGGCCTCGTCGGCGGCCTTGGCCTTCTTGCGGATGCCCGTCACGCCGTCCTTGAAGATACCGGTGATGACCTCGACGGCCTTTGCCTCTTCGACACCATCGGCGGGATCGAATTCGGCCTCCCACTCGATCTCGACGGCGTTCTCTTCGTCGTCCTCATCGATTTCGAGCGTCGCGGAGTAGTTCTTCACTGGCAGCGGGCTCTCGATAATTTCGTAGCTGTAGCTAGTGTCGCCCTTCTTAGTGAGCTTCTCCTTGATCTTGGCGCCATCGCCCAAGGTGAGCGTGCGGTAGGTGTCGCCGCCTTCTTCGAATTGCTCACATTCGGCGACGGCCGGATGCCAGTCCTTGATGGCGCAGAAGTCGCCCACAATGGCCCAAACGCTCTCTGGGGTGCCGGGGGCCTCGCCGCGCTTCTTGACCTCTACGGCGTGCGCCGCGGCGCTGAGGGCTGCCGTAGCCGCCAGAGCGGCCAAACCTGTTTTGACAATACGCATGCGTTCCTCTCCAATCTTTTGTCATTCTAAAGTCGGCGAAGGTCTTCACCTGCGCGACATCTTAGTTAAAAAGGGTCCGGCGGCAACGATCTTGTGCCGTTGCGGATGTCCTTTTTCCCACGGCTTCGAAGGGTTTGGTTAGCGCCACATTTCGCCGCAAGAAGGCCCGTTTTCTTTGGAAGACGGATGATCTGTGTTGCACTCTCCGATCTGTCTTGCACTTTCCAAGGTGCGCGTTCCATCTTCTTCAGAATTACTAACAGAGCCACAGATGACACGTTTGGAACTTTTGCTGCGAAGAGGTGGCAATTTTACCCTTGTTGCACTGGCGCTTTGCCTCGTGGGTTTGGCCACGGCTTTTGCGCAAGACGAGGTGGTGACCAAGGTCGTGCCTAAGAGCGCGGCCGCGATCAAGCAGTCCTTCGCGCCGGTGGTGAAGCGGGCGGCGCCTACCGTCGTGAACGTCTATGTCCGTCACAAGGTCAAGCAGTCCGTCTCGCCCCTGTTCAACGATCCGTTCTTCCGGCGCTTCTTCGGCCACCAATTCGGCGTGCCGCAGGAGCGCATCCAGAATTCGCTCGGGTCGGGCGTCCTCGTTGACGCCAAGGGCGTGGTGGTGACGAACTACCACGTGATCCGTAGCGGCGGGGAATCGGAGATCACGGTCGCGCTGAACGACGGGCGCGAGTTTCCGGCCACGCTGATCCTTAAGGACGAACAGACGGACTTGGCGGTTCTGCGCCTGGATGGCAATGGTGCCGAGTTCCCAGCCATCCAGTTCGCCAATTCCGACGGTCTTGAGGTCGGCGACCTGGTGCTTGCGATCGGTGATCCGTTCGGCGTCGGTCAGACCGTGACAAGCGGCATCGTCTCGGCGCTGGCGCGCACCAAGGTCGGCATCTCGGACTATCAGTTCTTCATTCAGACCGACGCGGCCATCAATCCGGGCAATTCGGGCGGCGCGCTGGTCGATATGGATGGGCAGCTGGTTGGCATCAACACGGCGATCTTTTCGAAGAGCGGCGGATCGCATGGCATCGGATTCGCGATTCCTTCCAATATGGTGCGGGTGGTCGTTCAATCGGCGCTCAAAGGCAGCAAGGTGCAGCGCCCTTGGCTCGGCGCGTCGCTGCAGCCGCTTACGTCCGACCTTGCGGAGTCGCTTGGGCTGGATCGCCCCGCCGGCGCCATGGTCACGCGGGTGCATGGGAAGGGCCCCGCGCAAGGCGCGGGGCTCGAAGTGGGCGACGTCATTGTCAGCTTCGACGGCAAGGATATTCAGGACCCGGAGGCGCTCGAATACCGGTTCGTCACGAAGGGCATCGGCAGCACTGTCGAGCTTGGTTTGTATCGCGACGGCAAACGGTTCCGCACAACCTTTGCTACCGTGGCTCCGATCGAGGACCCGCCACGCGACGAGCAGGACCTAACCGGCGCCAACCCGTTTGCCGGCAGCCGCGTCGCAAACCTGTCTCCGGCGGTGAGCGCCGAGATAGGCATGGACGATGATGGCGAAGCGGGCGTCGTCGTAACGAAGGTCGAGCGCCGGTCCAACGCGGGCCGGCTTGGTTTGCGTCCCGGTGACATCATCATCGGGGTGAACGACGAGGGGATTCAGTCTGTGAAGCAATTGAGCGACGTTCTCCAAGCGGCGGTCGGCCGCTGGCGTCTTGCCATTGAGCGCGGCGGCAAGGTGTTTGAATTGACGGTACGGGGCTGAGCCATGGCCAAAGGGGCGGCAAATCTGTTCGAGGCCGCGGGGCTGGGCGATGATGCGCCCCGTCCGCTGGCGGACCGCCTGCGCCCGAAAACGCTTCAAGAGGTCATCGGTCAGGATCACCTTCTAGGCGAGGGGCTTCTGGGCCGCATGGTGCGGGCAGGGCGTCTCACCTCGGTGATCTTCTGGGGGCCGCCGGGCACCGGCAAGACCACGGTCGCCCGCCTTCTGGCCGAGGTGACCGATCTTCATTTCGAGCAGCTTTCTGCGATCCAGTCGGGCGTCGCGGACCTACGCAAAGTGTTCGATGCGGCCAAGGCTAAGCGCGAGGCAGGGCGGGGCACGTTGCTGTTCATCGACGAGATTCACCGCTTCAACCGTTCGCAGCAGGATGCATTTCTCCCGCATATGGAAGACGGCACCATCGTTCTCGTTGGCGCGACCACGGAGAACCCGTCCTTCGAGTTGAACTCGGCCCTCCTGTCCCGGGCGAGCGTCTTGACCTTCCAGCGGCTTGACGACGAGGCGCTCGAAGCCTTGATGCAGCGGGCCGAGGCCCATGAGAATCGCAAGCTTCCGCTTGATGAGGATGCGCACACGGCCTTGATCTCCATGGCCGATGGCGATGGGCGCGGGCTCATCAATCTGGTCGAAGACGTGTTTCTGTCCATTCCCGCCGATGCCAAGACCGTCGTGGACCGGCAAGGGCTCGTCGGTCTTGTTCAGCGGCGCGCACCGCTCTACGACAAAGGTCAAGACGGTCACTACAACCTCATCAGCGCGCTGCATAAATCGGTGAGGGGCTCCGACCCCGATGCGGCGCTTTATTGGCTCGCGCGCATGTTTGCCGGCGGCGAGGACCCGCTCTACATCGCAAGGCGGCTCGTCCGCATGGCAGTCGAGGATATCGGTATGGCCGACCCTGCGGCGCTGCTGCAGGCGAACGCGGCCAAGGACGCCTATGACTTTCTCGGCTCGCCAGAAGGCGAACTCGCGCTGGCCCAGGCGACCGTCTATCTCGCCACCGCGCCCAAATCGAACGCGGCCTATATGGCCTTCAGGGCTTCCATGAGGGTGGCGAAGGAGAGCGGTTCGCTGCTGCCGCCCAAGCATATTCTCAACGCCCCGACCAAGCTCATGGAGCAGGAGGGCTATGGCCGCGATTACGCCTATGACCATAACGAGGCGGAAGGCTTCTCTGGCCAGGACTATTTCCCCGAACGCATGGAGCGGCAGCATTTCTACGCACCGACCGCCCGTGGTTACGAGGCGGAGGTGAAAGTGCGGCTAGAACGCTGGGCGGAAATCCGCGCAGGCCGGACCGAGGAGGATTAGGTGACCACACTCTTGAGCGTGGCGGCGGGCGGCGCGATCGGGGCCTCCGCACGCTATCTTCTCGGGATCGGCATGGCGCGCCTCTTAGGGTTTAATTTTCCCTGGGGCACGCTGACGGCCAATATCCTTGGGTGCTTCCTGATGGGCGTGCTGATTGAACTCATGGCCTTGCGCTGGACGGTTCACCAGGATCTCCGTGCGTTTCTCGCGCTCGGCGTGCTGGGCGGTTTCACGACCTTCTCGTCCTTCTCGGCGGATTTCGCCAACCTGCTCGCCCGCAACGACTATGTGAACGCGGGGTTTTACCTTGCTGCGTCCGTTTGCCTTGCCATCGCCGCCCTCTTTGCTGGGCTGGCGCTTGTGCGTGCGCTCTAGCCATGGCGCAAGTTGAAAATCGCGGGAAAGTCGAAACGCGAATGGTCACGGACGAGGAAGACGGGATGCGCCTGGACCGCTGGTTCAGGACTCATTACGCTCAGTTGCCCCATAGCCGTCTGGAGAAGCTGTTGCGCAGCGGCCAGGTGCGGGTCGACGGGGGCCGCGTCAAAGCCAGTACGCGCCTCGAGGGCGGTCAGAGCGTGCGCGTGCCGCCGCTGCCCGACGCGCCACCGCCTCCGGGCGCCGCCAAGCCACTATCCAAGGGGGACCGGGCCTTCCTCAAATCCATCACGCTCTTTGAGGACGACGATCTTCTGATCCTCAACAAGCCCTCGGGGCTCGCCGTGCAGGGGGGTACGAAGACCGCCCAGCATATCGACCGCCTGCTGGAGGGGATGGGAGACAGTCCGCAGACGCGGCCACGGTTGGTCCACAGGCTCGATCGCGACACGTCCGGTGTTCTGGTCGTCGCCAAGAAGCGTAGCGTAGCCGCCAAGCTCGGCAAGGCGTTTCAGACCCGCTCGGTGCGGAAAATCTATTGGGCGCTGGTGCACGGCGTGCCGAAGCCGCCCCAAGGGAAGATCGATGCAGCGCTCGTGAAAGCGGCGACGCCCGACGGCGAACGGGTGCGCAAGGCCCGCCCTGGCGAGCAGGACAAGGCCCAGTCGGCCGTGACCCACTACGCGGTGATCGACCGGGCCGCGCGGCAGGTGGCGCTGATGTCGCTCAAGCCGGTCACGGGGCGCCAGCACCAGCTGCGTGCCCATATGGCGATCCTCGGCCATCCCATCCTCGGCGATGAGAAATATCCCAGCGGCATTGAATTGCCCGACGGGATCGAGCGGCGCTTGCATCTGCTCGCGCGGCGGATCAGCTTTCCCCATCCGAGCGGGGAGGGCGTTGTCGACGTGACCGCACCCTTGCCGCCCCATATCGAGGCGGCCTTCGCCGCATTCGGCTTTTCGCCTAAGGGGCTGGATCGCGAAGACGATGCCGAGATTTGCGGGACCTCCAGCGGCTAGTTGCGACCAACCTCGGCGACGCCCGAGAAACAATGGATGACAGCGTGAGCGACCCGGACAAGAAGACGGCCCCTGGTTTTGAAAAGCCGAAGCTACCCAAGCGTTTCTACAAGGACGTGACCGTGGCTGACGAGGGCGGCAAGGCAGAGCCGAGTTTGGCCGCGATCCTCCTGGACGGGCGGCCTGTGCGCACCCCGGGCAAGGCACAGCTCGCCGTGCCAAGTGCCGCCCTGGCAGAGGCCATCGCCAATGAATGGCGCGGGCAGGGCGAGGAGATCGACCCGAATACGATGCCGCTCACCAAGCTCGCCAACTCGGCCATCGACGGAGTGGTGGGTCAAGAGGACGCCGTCGTCGACGATGTTCTTGCTCATGCCGGCTCGGACCTCCTGTGCTACCGGGCGAGCGGTCCCGAAGGGCTTCTCGCGCGCCAGGCGCAAAGCTGGGATCCGGTGCTGGCCTGGGCCGAGGACGACCTTGGCGCGCCGCTCAGCCTCGCCGAGGGCGTCGTGCATGTTGCCCAGCCGGACGCCTCAATCGCCGCCTTGCGGGGCGCTATCGAGGTCCTGGACGCCTATGCCCTGGCCGCGCTCCATGTGATGACGACGCTGACGGGCTCCGCGCTTCTGCCGTTGGCGGTGGCGCAAGGGAAGCTCTCTCCGGACGCTGCTTGGGACGCTGCCCATGTGGACGAGGACTGGCAGATCGATCAGTGGGGCGAGGACACGGAGGCGAAAATCCGCCGTCAAAACCGCAAGCGGGACTTCGATGCCGCCGCGAAGCTTCTCGCACTTTCCTGAGTCCTTTGAATAGGTTGGGTCTGCCGGGTTGTGGTTGCGATTCAGCGGCTTCACGGATTGGTTGAGCTTTGAGGCCGCTGGGGCGTTCGCCCATTTGCCTGGCAACCCGCCCATGCTATGGACCTTGGCAAAATTGTCATGCCGAATGCGGCTCTTGCGATGAGGCCGTTGTATCGAAGTTGGTTGGGGAATCCGTAGAATGAAAGAAGTCATCGAAGAGCTGGAATTGCGCCGCGCCAAGGCCCGCATGGGTGGCGGCCAGGCCCGTATCGACTCCCAGCACAAGCGCGGCAAACTCACCGCGCGGGAGCGGCTACAGCTCCTTCTCGACGACAATTCGTTCGAAGAGTTCGACATGTATGTCGAGCATCGCTGCGCCGATTTCGGCATGGCCGACAACAAGGTGCCGGGCGACGGCGTGGTGACCGGCTGGGGCACGATCAACGGCCGTGTGGTCTATGTGATCGCCAAGGACTTCACCGTGTTCGGCGGCTCCCTGTCGGAATCCCACGCCAACAAGATGATCAAGATCCAGGACATGGCGCTGCGCAACCGGGCGCCGGTCATCGGCGTGTTCGACGCGGGCGGCGCGCGCATTCAAGAAGGCGTGGCGGCGCTGGGCGGGTATGGCGAAGTGTTCCTGCGCAATGTCCAGGCTTCGGGCGTCATTCCGCAGATCAGCGTCATCATGGGGCCGTGCGCGGGCGGCGATGTCTATTCGCCGGCCATGACCGACTTCATCTTCATGGTGCGCGACACGTCCTACATGTTCGTCACGGGCCCCGACGTGGTGAAGACCGTCACCAAGGAAGAGGTGACCGCCGAGGAGCTGGGCGGGGCGTCGGTCCACACTACGAAATCCTCCATCGCCGACGGCGCTTATGATAACGACATCGAGGCGCTGTTGCAGATGCGCCGGCTCATGGACTTCCTGCCCGCCTCGAACCTGTCCGGCGTGCCGGAACTGCCGACGCGCGATCCTTGGGACCGCGAGGACACCTCGCTCAACACCCTCGTCCCGGATAATCCGAACAAGCCCTACGACATCAAGGAGCTGATCCATAAGGTCGTGGACGAGGGTGATTTCTTCGAGGTCCAGGAAACCTTCGCGCGGAACATCGTCATCGGCTTCGCCCGCATGGAAGGGCGCACGGTCGGCATCGTCGCAAACCAGCCTATGGTGCTGGCGGGCGTGCTCGACTCGGACGCCTCGCGCAAGGCCGCGCGCTTCGTGCGCTTCTGCGACTGCTTCAACATTCCGGTCGTCACCTTCGTCGACGTACCGGGTTTCCTTCCGGGTACGGATCAGGAATATGGCGGCCTCATCAAGCACGGCGCGAAGCTGCTCTTCGCCTTCACCGAGGCGACGGTGCCGAAAGTCACCGTCATCACCCGCAAGGCCTATGGCGGCGCTTACGACGTGATGAGCTCGAAGCATATCCGGGGCGATGTGAACTATGCCTGGCCCTCGGCCGAGATCGCGGTGATGGGAGCCAAGGGTGCGGCGGAGATCCTCTACCGCTCCGAGCTGGGCGATCCGGAGGCGATCAAAAAGCGCATCGACGAATATCAGGCGCGCTTCGCCAATCCGTTCGTTGCCGCCGAGCGCGGCTATATCGACGAGGTGATCATGCCGCAAGGTACGCGCCCGCGCATTTGCCGCGCACTGCAGATGCTGCGCAACAAGCACATCGAAAACCCCTGGAAGAAGCACGACAACATTCCGCTGTAGGGGGAATGACGCCGCCGTCCCTAAATCTCGCTGGGGTCGAAACGGCAGCGTAAGGGATAGGTAGTGCCGGGCAGCACGCCCTGGCACGGAGGCATGTGCCAGCCGATGGTGCGGCCGTCCGCGTCGACGATCTTGGTCGGGCAACCGATTTTGACGATCACCCAGTTCCGGTGCGATCCCTCCCACTCAGGTGCGTAATTCATGGCGACTTCCGCGCAGGTGTCGTAGTCGGCGAGGTTGGGCGTCATCTGCCGCAGCCAGAGGTTCGTCATGGCCGCCGCATCGGTGACGGTCTCGACGACCCGCATGCATTCTAGGGGCAGGAGCCAGTCGGGCCCGGCGACGCGGGATGCGGACGAGGGGGCGCCTAGCGACTGTGAATCCACGCGGCAGGCGATGATCGCCAATTTCGACGGGGGCTCGATCTCGTCTCGCTGTTTTAACGCATTGGCTTGGAACCAGCCGCCGTCGCGCGATTGTTCGACGTCTGACGGCATTGGCGTCAGCTCGGCCTCGGTCCGTTGCGCGGCTCGGAGGGAGTTGGGGGCCGCCGCAGCAGTAAAGAGGACAGTGGCGAACGCGAGAGCGAACGTTGCTGTTAGTGATCTCCGCATAGCCATTCCTTTCCTGTATGGCTGGGACAAGGCGTCAGCCTAGCCCGGCCGCAAATTGCCGACCGCGTCGACGATCGTTTCGAATCCGTCCGAGAGAGCGGGCGCCAGCATCTGGCCGTTTTCGGTGAGCTGCATTTCCGCGCCTTGGCGGCGGATCAACCGGCACCCCAGAACGCGTTCAAGCACGCGCAAGCGATGGCTCACAGCCGAGGGCGTGACGTTGAGTTCCTCGGCGGCCCTTTTCAGCGACATGTATCGTGCCACGACCTCGAAGGTACGCAAACCATTGAGCGGGATCGCGGCGATGGACTTTTTCGGGACCCACTCATTCATGGTGCTTCGAACTCCTCGCATCTATTCACTGGCATCATAGAAGGACAGAGACGCCGCCCGCACCACACAAGTTTTCGTGATGTGCAAAACAGTTTGCATCAGGATAAAAACTGAGGGCCAATATTTGACTGCTGGTGAAACTTGAGGCGTTGCCATGGAAACTGCCCCTGAAACGCTCGGACTTGAGGCTTACGAGATCGGTCTCAAGATCCGTCGCTTGCGCAAAATGAAGGAGCTCAGCCTGGTTAGGCTCGGCGAGCATACGGGCATGTCGGCAGGGCTTCTGTCGAAGATCGAAACCGCTCAGCTGATTCCGACGCTGCCGACGCTCATGCGGATTGCCACAGTGTTCGGGGTCGGGCTGGATCATTTTTTCGGGCACGACACAAAAGGGCCGAAGGCCGCCGTCGTCAGGCGGCAGGAGCGCGTCCGGCTCCCAAACCGCCCCGATTCGCAGGCGCCAACATATTGGTTCGAGTCTCTCGATTTCCCCGTGACCGACCGGCGGATGGACGCCTATCTCGCGACCTTCGAGCCGGGTGCGCGCGCCACCGCGCCGCACCGGCATTCCGGCGCCGAACTTATCTATGTCATTCGGGGCTCGTTGGTGCTGACCTTCGAGAATGAGGCGGTTGAGCTTCACGAGGGAGACTCAACCTATTTCGACCCGTCCTTCGCCCATAGCTATTGCCAGAAGGGCAAACAGCCGTGCCGCGCGGTCGTGGTGGTGACCGGCACGCGATAGCCGCACGTCATGCCTGGCAAAGTGGGATGGTCGGGGACGGCCGTTCAGACCAGCGTGGCGAACCAGGCGATCCAGGCATAGGTGATGGCGAACGAGAGCACGGTGATCGGCAGGACCGACAGCGTGAACTGCCAGAACGTGAAGGGCGTTTCGCCGAAGCGCTCGGCCTGCTGCACCACGATGACGTTGCTCGCCGCGCTGATGATAAAGAGGTTGCCGGCCAAGGTGGAAATGCCGGCCAGCATCATGAGCTCGGGCACTTCCCAATCCTTGATCAGGTTGAGATAGATCTCGACCACCGGCACGTTAGAGAAGATCTGGCTGGCCCAAAAGCTCACAAACGCGATCACCGGCAACTCACCAAGGTCCGCTTGCCGCGATCCCAGCATGACCTGGAGCGAGCCCGACTCCAGCAGTGAGCCCGTCACGGTGAACATGGCCACGAAGAAGGCGAGGGTTGGCCAGTCGAGCGCCTTCAGCACCTGACCGCGGTTTGCGCTGAGGAGAAAAACGGGCGCGCAGGCGATGAGGCTGGCGGCCCCGAAGGGGATCGTCGCATCGCTGCCAAGGCCCTGCAGGACGCTGTCGGTGCCGATCAGGACCACCAGCAGTGCGAGACCGAGATAGGCCGGCCAGGCGCTGCCATTCGCGGAGGGTTTGGGCAGGTCGTGGAGCGCCTCGGCCGTGCCATCCTTATGCCGCGACAGCAAAAACCGCGACCAAAAATAGACGACCAGCAAAGACAGGAACGCCGGCACGGTCAGCCACAGTAGGAACGTTGCGACAGGGTTGCCGAAATGGCCCCGCGTCGCGATCAGAATGTTCTGCGGGTTGCCGACGGGGCTCAACATGCTGCCGACGGTGACCGTCGCACAGAGCGCGATGAGGAGCGGTCGCGCGGGAAGGCGGAGCGTCCGGGCCAGCATCAAAATGATGGGCGTGCTGATCACCGCCGAGGCGTCGTTGGTGAGGACCGCCGAGCACAGCGTCGTCGCGACAATGACGGTGGCGAGTGCTGCCCGCTGGGACGTCATGGCGGCGATGCGCGCGCCGATGAGATGGGAGACGCCGGCGTCGTAGAGCGCCGAGCCGATGGCGAACACGCCGAACAGATAGGCGACCACGTTCCAGTCCACGGCCTGCCAGGCCTTGTCTGGGGAGATTTCCCCGAGCAGCAGAAGAACGACCGCGCCGGCGACCATGATGTGCCAGATGCACACGGCAGACGGCAGCCATTGCCGAACGGCGATGAGGAGGAAAATCAGGCAGGAGACGATCAGGCTGGTCGTAATCATCGCACTGGGACCGGGGCTGCTCGAAAAAACGACGCCTGTAAGCGGCCGGCGCGACGGTGCTTCTCGCCGGACCGGGATTGCTCGGGACTTAGCACTGTTTTTTGTCGGTCGTTAATCGGGCGCGGGCCGAGCCGGCCGGTTCTGAGAATTCGGCCGGCAAGTGTTGCCCTGCGGTCATTGTTGCGCCACCGAAATTCGTTTACGAAAACGCACTTCCATAGGGTTTCGGATGAAGGAGATTTTCGATGCGGCTTGAGGCTCGCCATTTCTGCGTGTGGGGACTGCTTGTGGCCGGTGCGGGCTTGATGGGGACGCAGGCGGATGCGGCGATCAGTCTGGCGGTGGCGCTGAAGAACTACTACGCCGAGTACGAGATCGTACAGCAATGCGCGCGCCGGTCGCAGTTGACGGTCGAGGATGTCGAGACTGCAGGCACCGCGATGGCGGCGATCGAGAAGTACTATTTCGGCAGGGACGACGGCCTCAACAGGGCGCATCTGAAGAACCAGGCGATCGCCGACAAGAACTACAGCTTCAAGATCTTGGAGCGCAGCGGCGAATCTGGATTCCGGCCCTATTGCCAGATGTCGCTGAATGAGCTTTTGCGCAAGGCCACGGAAGTCGGGACGCCTGCGAGCACGCAATAGGGTGCGGGTCCTTATTGCGGCGCGGCTGGTGGGCCTGAGAGGGCGGTCCGCTGCAGATACATGATCGAGGCGCGGCGCCGGCCGCCTTGCGAGTAGGCGAAGGACAGGATGGCGCCGCCAAGCTGTCTTGCGTCGCTTTTCGACAGGTCCGCGGCTTCCAAGTGAAAACGTGCCCCGGGGGGAATGGACGTCCCTGGCGTTGCCATTCCGTCCTGCCCGTCAACCCGCAGTCTCAAGGCGACGTTCTCAATGCCGATCGAAGTTGTGTCCGGGTCGGGTTTCAGCACCGCCTGAATGTTCTCGAGCGGCGTGCTTGAGATATTGGTGCCCGTGAGCAGGATCTTGTCCATGTCGGTGGGGGCCGATGCATCCACCAGCCATTTCACCGGCGCACCGGGCGCTTGCGGTAGCGGTGCGGTAACCGGCGCGGCCGCTTGCGGCGGGGCGGTTACGATCCGATAGGACGGCGCGGCGGCGGCCTGTTGCTGGGCTGTATCGCGTTGCCCATGCGCTTCGCTTTGGTCCTGCATCAAAGCGCGGACCGTCGGCATTGGCGCTTGTGGGGCTTGTGTTTCGGGCGGTGCCGGCGCTGCAGCGGTTGTTTCGGCGCCCTGCTGCACCGTTAAATCGACCTCGGGCTGACCGGGCTCCTGTGCCTCGAACCAGTTCATTGGGTTGAGCCAGTCGCCAACAGACAACAGCCAATCGGACGGATCGAGCCCGCTCAGATCGAACCAATTGGCACCGACCCCATCGTCCGCCGCTGCCGCCCTTGGGGGCGGAGCGGGCGGGGGTGGAGCGGCCGCGGCCTGCGCTAGCGTTTCGGCAGGCGCGCGACGGTGCGCTTGCTTCTGAGAGGCCGAGATGCGTTCGGCCGCCAAGGCAAGGTCCTGGATCCCCGAACTGAACAGCGCCGGCGTTTGAGCGGCAACGGCGTTGAAATACGGACCGGCGCTTCTGGCATTGGCAATGAAGGCGCAGCCGGCCACAAGCAGGACGGACAGCGTCGTGGAGGCAAGCGCCACCCAGGTGCGGCGCCCCCCATAGGACGCGGCGAATAGGAGTAAAAGGACGATGGCGGCGAGGAGAATATACACCTTGTGTCCCGGTCGCTCGGAGCATCACGATCTGGCCCCAATGATGGGCCGCAACCGTGGCATGAGTTCGGCGTTTCTGTCAGCGAAATCCGCTATTTTTCGCCGGTCCTGGCAGCAGTCGTGCCCACGGGGTGGTGTTCTGAGGGCACTCCGCTCGCGGCTCAGAAGGCTGCCCCGCGGGGGACTGCTTGTAACAGCATAAAAAACCGTTGTTCATCATAGGTTAACATGGCCTGCGGCAAGCTATGGCTTCTGCCTCTGGGGGTGCCGAGCCAACTGGAGTAATACCCATGTCAGGGAGACTTCTCTCCACACTGGTGTTTGGCGCGACGCTCGTTGCAGTCGCGTCTTCTGCTTTCGCGTATTCCGGCGCCGTCAAAGGCGCGTGCAGGGCGGACTACAAGCGTTTCTGCGGGATGCATGCGGTCGACGATCCTGGTCTGCGCCGGTGTATGGACAAGGCGGGACGCAGCCTGTCGCGGAGCTGCGTAGCGGCCCTGGTCAATTCCGGAATGGTCAGCAAGTCCCGCGTAACCCAGCGCTGGGGGCACGCATTTTAGCGCCCGCGCACTGACGCCGTTTCAAGAATGCCGAGACGACGGAACCCAAAGAAAATGCCCGCCTTCAGGAGAGGGCGGGCATCTTGATAGCGGGTCTAACGACAGACTGGACGCCGGCTAGCCGTCATCGTCGTCATCGTCTGCGGCAGCGCCGCGCTTCATCGGCGCGATATCCAGGCTGTCGGCACCTTCAACGGTGATCGTGCCAACCATGCCGCGCTCCATCAGGCCCCGGGGCCCGAACTTGTAAGTTCCAGGCCGAACCGTGACGAAGAACAGCTCCAGCTCGCCGCCATTCTCGAACTCGAGCTCGTCGAAGGTCACGACCTTGAGCTCGATCTCAGGATCGCCGGCTTCGATCTTGCGGATCCAGATATTGCGCGCGAATTCCGGCATGACGAGCGCGTACTCGGTCAAATCGGAGGCTTTGATCTTCCAGCGATAGCCCTGGCCGACCTTCAGCGTGTACTCTGTCGGGGTCATCCTGGTGCTGTCACCATCGACACCGAGCTGCAGCGGCTCCAGGCGCTTCAGGCCATGGACCGCCGGGTCCAGGATCATCTTGGCCTTGGCCTTCGTCTCGGCATAGGAAGCCGTGGTCAGGCCCGTGAGCCCGACGCACAGGGCGAGGGCGGCAAGGATAATTGCTCTTAGCATAGGCGTTTCTTCCCTAGTTTGAACTCGTGGAACCCAGTCGCGGGCAGCGGATGTTAGGCGTTCTTGGCCTTAAGTCATAAGAGAGTATTGGCATAGTGGGTTGCCAACTTTGCTTCAAGTGTTGCCACGTCTGGAACCTGCCGCGCCAAACACCGTTATGATTGTGCTCCGGCGGGACGAAAGAAGCTGTTTTTGGCGCGTAAATGGCGTGCCAACGACCCCGATGTCATGAGCAAGACACAAACCATCGTCATGAGACATTAAGGTTTCAATGCTGCGTTTGGCGACTGTACCCGCGCCGGGGGGACACAGAGGGCGGGGGAATTTCCTAACGCTGCGGGGGATTTAGCGTGATCGATCTTTATAAAATTTTGGGCCTCAAGCGGTCCGCGCCGCGCAAGGACATGCACAAGGCCTATCGGAAGAAAGCCAAGTCGGCGCATCCGGACGCCGGCGGCTCGGTCGAGGCGTTCAACCAGCTTGTCGTGGCGTACTCGGTGCTGTCCGACGAGGGGCGCCGCTCCCATTACGATCAGACGGGTGAGGTCGAGGCCCCACAACCCGATAATCTCGACGGTGGGGCTATTGAGATCATCGCCGAGAAGCTGGGGCTCGTGATCCACGCGGAGCAGGATCTGGCGGCCTTGGACGTGGGCGCTCTGATCGAACTGGCGATTCAGGACGACATTACCGCGCGGAAAGCAAGCGTTGCGCACCAGCAGCGGGCCGGCGAGCGGCTTTCCAAGCTTCGCGCGCGGGCCAAGCGGAAGGGTAAAGGCGAGGGCGACCTGGTGGGGCGCGTGCTCGATTGGCACGAGGTCGCCATTCAGGGCCAGATCAAGAAGAACGAAGGAATGATCCGCCATCTGGAACGGGCCCTCGAAATCCTCGAGGACTATTCATTCGCCGACGAGAGCGCCGCCGCTCCGTCGGAGGAAGTCGTCGAGGCGTTGAATGACATCCTCGTCTCACTCGACGAGTTGGCCGCCATCCTCAATTCGAGTCCGTCCCGCGCGGAGGCCACGCCGAAAGAGGCCGAGCCGACCGCTTTCGGCTAGCGGCGAGGGCGCACCCGAGGGCAGGCGCATGACGACCTGCCGTGATCCACAAACTTCATTTGCTGGTGTTCCGATTTTGGCTTGTGACCAAGCCTCACTCGGCGGCCTGCGGCCGACCCGCGCGACTTTGGCGTTTTGCCCGACGGCCAGCGCGGCCATGCCACCACACCGAGATGTTGTCTCCCAGCATGAGCAGGCACGGCGTCAGCAGAAGCGTGAGCACCGTCGCGAAGGCCAAGCCGCCGGCAATCGAACTTGAGAGCTGCGTCCACCATTGCGTCGAGGGGGCGCCGATGGAGACATCCTGGCCGATGATATCGATGCTGATGGCGAAGACCATCGGCAGCAGGCCCAGAACGGTCGTGATGGAGGTCAGGAGAACGGGACGCACACGCTGAGCAGCGGTCCGCAAGACGGCCTCTTCCGCGGGCATGCCCCGCGACCGCAAGTCATTATATGTGTCGATCAGAACGATGTTGTTGTTCACGACGATGCCCGCCAGCGCGATGATGCCGATGCCGCACATCACGATGCCGAACGGCTGATTGGTGGCGAGCAAGCCGATCATGACACCGGCGGTGGAGAATACGATCGCGCTCAATACAAGGGCTGTTTGATAGAAGCTGTTGAACTGCGTCACCAGGATCGCGACCATCGAAAAAATGGCGATGAAGAAAGCCATGATGAGGAAGTTCGAGGCCTCGCGCTGGTCGGCGTCCTGACCCTTGAACCGCACGTTCACGGAAGGGTCGATGTTCATGTTTGCCACCGCAGCTTTGAGCTTGCGTACCTGTTCGTCCACCAACAACCCGTCGGAGACGTCGGCCTTGATTTCGAGTACGCGGCGTCCGTCCGTGCGTTTCAGTTGGCTTGTCTTTTGTGAAGGCTCAAACCGCACGAAGTTACCGATAGGGACTTGGCCCTTGGTTGTCGCCACGCGCAGCCGGTTCAGCTGTTCCAGATTGCGTTTCTCGAGTGGCATACGAAGGCGGATTTCGACTTCCTCATCGGCATCGTCCGGCCGGTACTCGGCTACAAAGACTCCGTTGGTAAGCATACTAACGACTTGGCCGACCACGGATACGTCCGCGCCATGGCGGGCCGCTCTTTCCCGGTCAACCCTGACGCGCCACTCAATTCCCGGCAGTGGGCGGCTATCGACCGCGTCGACGAAGCCACCAATTTGGTCCATCTGTGACCGGATCCTCTCTACGACCCCAGACATTTCCTTCGGATCGCGAGAAGTCACGAGAATTTCCAGGGGCTTGCCGGCCGAGGGGCCGGCCTTCTGTTTCCGCACCTCCAAGATGACACCTGGAATGTTGGCCGTACGCGTACGGACTTCTTTGAGTACTTCCGACGCAGGAGGTCGGGTCCGCCAATTCTTCAATTCAAACTGCACAATGCCAATCACGTCTTCGGCCATTTCGCGTTGCGATGGCCCCGCGCCCGAGCCGACCGTTCTGGCATAGACCGCATCGAAATAAGGAACGCCCAAAAGCCGTGCCTCCACGGTGCGGACAATGGCGTCCATTTCCGTAACCGACAGATCGCCGCGCGCGCGGACCTGGACCTGACCAATGTCCTGGTCGACATCAGGGAAGAACTCTACGCCGCGCCCAAACGCGCCAAAAGCAACGTAGGTTCCGATCAGAAGCGTCACGGCGACGCCAAGAACCTTGGCTGGATGCGCAAGAAGTCCTTTCAAAGTCTTGAGATATATACCCGCCGCTCCCCCGATCTTATCAAGGTCGCCATCTTCTGCGGCGTGAACGGCCTTGAGCAACTGACTGTTATTCTTGTCAGCGTAACCGATGATCCCGCCGAGTACCGGAATAAAGATAAGTGCCATTGCTAAAGATGCCGCCAGCGTCGCGAGAACGGTGACCGGCAAGAACTTCATGAACTCGCCAACAATGCCGGGCCAGAAGATCAACGGCAGGAACACGGCCAGCGTCGTCGCCGTCGAAGCGATAATTGGCCATGCCATGCGCTTGGCCGCTTCCGCATAGGCCTGCTTGCGGTCCTTGCCTTCCAGCATCTTTCGATCGGCGAGTTCGGTGGTCACGATGGCGCCGTCTACCAGCATGCCGACAACGAGGATGAGGCTGAACAACACAACGATGTTCAGTGTGAGCCCGATCCAAGAGATGACGAGGATGCCGGCGAGAAACGATCCTGGAATAGCCAACCCCACGAGAATGGCCGGCCGCACTCCGATCGCGGCAACGATCACGATCATCACGAGCGCGATCGCGGCGAACACATTGTTTTGAAGATCGGCAAGCATATTGCGGATCTGCTTGGACTTGTCCTGCATGTAGCTGACTTCGATGCCAGCCGGCCAAGAAATCTTCTCCTCAGCGACGACGGCGCGCACGTCTTGGATGGTCTCTACGATATTCGCGCCGAGACGCTTTTTGACCTCTAGAGCCAAAGCCGGATTGCCGCCAACGCGTGCAAACCCTTGCGGATCCTTGAAGGTGCGGCGGATCGAGGCAACGTCGCTGAACTTGACTACCGTGTTGTCGACAACCTTGACCGGCAGGTTGAATATGTCTTGGACTTCTTCAAGGACGCCGGGAACCTTTAGCACCAAGCGCCCTGCGACCGACTCCAGTGCGCCTGCAGCCACCAGCCGATTGTTGCGGGCGACGGTGTTTGAGATATCGGCGAAGGAGATGTTGTAGGTCTCGAGCACCATCGGATCGACAACGATCTCAAGTAGTTCCTCGCGGTCACCGCCGATGTCGACATCAAGCACACCTGCCAGACCCTCGATCTTGTCGCGCAGATCACGTGCGATTCGCACCAGCGTGCGTTCCGGCACATTGCCGGACAACCCGATCGTGATCACAGGAAAGAGGGCTATATTGACCTCGTTGACACGAGGTTCGTCTGTCTCGAGTGGCAACTCGGCCCGGGCAATATCGACTTTTTCACGAACGTCCTCGAGAGCCTTGTTGGAATCGAAGCCAGCATCGAACTCGAGTGTGACGGAGCCATATCCTTCCGCGGCTACAGAGCGCATCTCCTTGATGCCCTCAATTGACTGGAGCTCCTTCTCCATGGGTCGTACGAGGAGCCGCTCTGAGTCCTCGGGCGAGATCCCCTCATATGTCATCGAGACATAGATGATAGGAATTTGAATGTCTGGTTCGGCTTCTTTCGGGATGGTCGTGTAGGCGATCGCGCCCAAGACAACAATCATGACGAACGCGAGCACGATTGTGCGCGTGCGCTCAAACGCAGCGTCTATGATCGCGTTCATTGGGCTGCCGTTGGCTTGCCGACACCGCCTGTCGTCAGGCGTGCCGCTGCTTCCTTAGAGCCAGCCATACCAGCACCGCCTTGCTCATTGGCGACCCGAACTTGCTCGCCAACCTGAACGTAGCCGTGACCCAGCGTAATGATGCGCGCCTTCGGCGGAAGGCCGATGACCCAAGCGCCGTCGGCGTCTGACATGACGATCGCGGCCTCATGGAAAACGACTCGATTGTCTTGACTGACCGTCTTGACCCCAAGCTTGCCGGCGTCGTTGAGCGATAGATCGGCTGGCGATACAAAATGAGCCATCACCGATCCTGTAGGGATCTTTGCCTCGGCGCTGATGCCAGATGGAATTCTACCGTCCGAATTTGGAAGTTCGATCTCCACCCGGAAAGTCCGTGTTTTTTCGTCAGCACGGGCGGCGATGTAACGAATTTTTCCTTCACGCTCCTGACCAGTTGCAAAGGTTACGGACGCAGTATGACCAACCTTAAGATCGGTGATTTTCTGCTGGGTAATTTGAACGCTGGCAACGAGAGGGTGATTGTCGACGATCGTCGCCACCTCGCCATTCTTTTCGACATAAGCGCCAAGTTCCACCGGGACCGACAGGACATCGCCCTCGAATGGCGCCTTGATCTCGAGGCGCTCGAATTCGATCTGAGCCTCTTCGAGCTCGGCCTTTGCCGTCTGCAGCGACGAGTAGATTTGATCGGCTTGTCTCTGGGTCTGGTAGCCCTTTTTGCCGAGAGCCTGGGCGGCCTCGTAGGCGCTCTCCTGCTCACGGACGCGCGCCTTTGAGCGCGCGATCCGCGCCTGGCGGTCGTTCTGCTCCAAACGGACGATGACATCGCCGGCGGCCACGGTGCTGCCTTCGTCGGCCAGAATCTCGGCCACCTGTCCCATGGTCTCGGCGCGTACGGTCACGGTCCGGTTCGGCTCCGCTTGCCCTTGAGCGACGACGACCTGCGACACAGGCTTGGCCTCTTGCGTCCGAACCGAAACCGTCATTGCGGGGACGGGCTTGGTGTCTTCGGGCGCGTTCGCGACCTCTTTGCCGTCGGTTCGCAAGAAATAGCCGCCCAGCACCCATGCGGTGAGTGCGAGCGCGAGAACCGCCGCGATGATGTATGACTTCTTCAAGGCTGAGCGCCCCACTCGTTAATTTCCGCGATCTGTTGTGTCAGAATTACGCGGATGGCCTTACGCCGTCCCTCTTATCTCGTCCCGACCCATGGCGCTCGGCGTCCCACGCATCGATGACATTCAAGAAGCTCTCAATGAGCGCCTCGTAAAAGGCATCTAGCTCCTGGAGCCGCTCTTGGGTACCTGGCATCCCCTCCGGAAGAGCGTCCTGAGTGTTCTCAACAACGTCGCGTGCGCGGCGCATCCGCCGGACCACCCCGCGCAACATCCGCGCATAGGGCTGCTGGCCCAGCCTGAAATAGTCTTGCCGATCCCCTGGCTTCGCGGTTCGCACGATGACACCCAGATCCTCCAACAACCGCGTGTTGGTGCTGATGCTCGCGCGACTAACGCTCAGTCGCTCAGCCAGCTGTGTCAGACTGAAGGGGCCCTCATGCATGATCATGAGGCCCATAATGTGGCCGGCGATACGGGGGAGACCCTCCGACTGGATGATCAGGCCCATTTGCTCGACGAATTCCGAGATCGCTTTGTCTGCCTTGTTTGCCATCCCGAACAATTATTCCGTTCTGTTCGTTCAGTCAAGACTGAACAAACTATATGGAGGACTCTGCGGCGGGGAGAAACGGGGACGGGGGATCGCGAGGTCACGCCGTGGCCAAGCTCCGGCAAGGCGTTCCCCGGGACTGCACAATTGGCTTCCTGGCTAGTTTACTCGCCTCTCGCTTCCCTCTAGAAAGCCTGGACGAATTTTTGGGCTGGGGACCGATGATCAAAAAGCTACTCATCGCTAATCGTGGGGAAATTGCCTGCCGGATCATACGGACGGCGAAGCGGCTCGGCATCGAGACCGTGGCCGTTTATTCGGAGGCCGACCGCGATGCGCTGCATGTCTATATGGCCGACGAGGCCGTCGCGATCGGGCCCGCGGCTGCCGCGCAGTCCTATCTTGTCATGGACAAGATCATCGCGGCCGCCAAGGAGACCGGCGCCGATGCGATCCACCCGGGCTATGGCTTCCTGTCGGAGAACGCTGCTTTCGCCAAAGCGCTGAAGAAGGCGGGCATCATCTTTGTCGGTCCGAACCCCAAGGCCATTGAGGCCATGGGCGACAAGATCGAATCCAAGAAGCTCGCAGCGGATGCCAACGTCTCGACCGTGCCCGGCCATCTCGGTGTGATCAAAACGCCGGAAGAGGCGGTCAAGATCGCCGGCGACATTGGCTACCCCGTCATGATCAAGGCCTCGGCCGGCGGTGGCGGCAAGGGCATGCGCATCGCCTATAGCAGCGACGAAGTCGCCGAAGGTTTTGCCTCGTCCCAGTCCGAGGCCAAGTCGAGCTTTGGCGACGATCGCGTCTTTATCGAGAAGTTCATCGAAGAGCCCCGCCATATCGAGATTCAGGTGCTGGGCGACAAGCACGGCAACGTCATCCATCTGGGCGAGCGCGAGTGCTCGATCCAGCGCCGTAATCAGAAGGTCCTCGAAGAAGCGCCGAGTCCGTTCCTGGATGCCAAGACGCGCGAGGCCATGGGCGCGGAGGCCGTCGCGCTGTCAAAGGCCGTGGATTACGACTCCGCCGGCACGGTTGAGTTCATCGTCGACAAGGACAAGAATTTCTACTTCCTGGAGATGAATACACGGCTTCAGGTGGAACATCCCGTCACGGAGCTTGTGACCGGGCTCGACCTCGTCGAGCAGATGCTCAATGTCGCTAGCGGCAAGGCGCTGTCCATCAAACAGAAGGACGTGACGCTAGCGGGTTCGGCGATCGAATCACGCATCTATGCCGAAGACCCGGTGCGGAACTTCCTGCCGTCCACCGGGCGCCTGGTCCGTTTCCGGCCGCCGAAGCTCGGCACGGAGAACGGCATTACCACGCGGCTTGATACGGGCGTGGAAGAGGGCGGCGAGATTTCGGTCTATTACGATCCGATGATCGCGAAACTCGTCACCTATGCGCCGACGCGCATCGAGGCGATCGACGAGATGGGGCGGGCGCTGGACGCCTTCGCCATTGACGGCTTCCGGCACAACATTCCTTTCCTCGCGGTACTGATGCGCAACGAGCGCTGGCGCACCGGCGATATCTCGACCAAGTTCATCGCCGAGGAATTTCCGGACGGGTTCTCCCCGCCCGTGCCCGAGGGGCGCGTTCGCGATGTGCTAGCGACCGTCGCCGCAACTATCGATCACCTTTCGAACAATCGCCGCCGCATGATCACCCAGCAGATGCATGGGGAGCCGGTCTGTTTTTCCCAAGTCCGCCTGGTTGAGCTTGGCGGCGGGGACTTGGTCCGGGTCCAGGTGCAAGGCCGCGACTTTCCCATGACCGCGACGCTTGGCGGGGAGGGGACGGACGAGCCGGAGCGGACGGTCACATTGGACTCGAACTGGTGGTTCGGAGAGCCGGTTTTCGAAGGCATCGTCGATGGCGAACCGGTTGCTGTGCAGGTTCGCTCGATTCTGAACGGCGTGCATCTGACCTATCACGGCGTGGAAGTGCCCGTCCGTGTCTTCACCGAGCGGGAGGCGAATTATCTCGCCGTGATGCCGGTGAAGGAAAAGCCGGATATGTCCAAGTTCCTGCTCTGCCCGATGCCGGGGCTTATCGTGTCGCTCGCGGTGGAGGAAGGGCAGGACGTGTCGGCCGGCGAGACGCTCTGTGTCATTGAGGCGATGAAGATGGAGAACGTGTTGAAGTCCGAGGTGGACGGCACGGTCGCCAAGATTCACGCCGAGCCCGGCGATAGCCTCAACGTGGATGCCGTCATCCTCGAGTTCGCGTAAGAGCGACGGGCGTGACGCCGCCTGTCTACAAGACTGTCACCGTTCGGATCGAAGGTCGCGTGCAGGGCGTCTATTACCGTGCCTGGACGGATCAGACCGCCCGCCGCCTCGATCTCGATGGCTGGGTCCGCAATCGCCGCGACGGGAGTGTCGAGGCTGTGTTTTCGGGACTCGCGCCGCAGGTGGACGAAATGCTCCGCCGCTGTGCCGAGGGCCCGCCGGACGCACGCGTCACCAATGTGGTTGTGACGGACGAAGGCGGTGCGCCGCCGGCCGGTTTCCAGGTTCTACCGACACTCTAGTTCTGCCGAGTCATTAGCTTCCTGATGTGTCGAAGACCTGTGCGAAGCTGGATCGCAGGGCCGCATCGACACGGGCCATGTCGGTCTCGGCGCCGAGGGCTTCCAGGCTCGTCACAGGCGTGCCGTGAAGGCCGCAAGGCACGATCCCAGCGAAATTGTCGAGGTCCGGGGTGACGTTCAGGCTGACGCCATGAAAGGTGACCCAGCGGCGGACGCGAACGCCGATCGAGGCGATTTTGGCCTCGCCGACAAAGATACCGACCGCATCCTCCTGCCGCTCTCCGGCGACGCCCAGCGCCGCCAGGGCGGCGATCAGCCAAGCCTCCAGCGCTGCCACGAAGGCACGAACGTCCCGCCCGCGCGAATTGAGGTCCAGCATGACATAGGCCAGGCGCTGGCCGGGCCCATGATAGGTGTAGCGCCCGCCACGCCCGGCCTTGTGGACGGGAAATCGGTCCGGGTCCACGAGTTCAGCCGGGTCCGCGCTCGTCCCCGCCGTATAGAGAGGCGGGTGTTCGAGCAGCCAGACGCACTCGCCGGCGCGCCCTTCGGCGATGTCGCGCGTGCGAGCGTCCATGACGGCCAGCGCCGCCTCGTAAGGGACGAGCGCGGGAGCCACAATCCACTCCAAAGGCCTAGGGACTAGCGCCTCTGTAAAAGATGCGGGTGAGGGCTTGGGCGAGGGTCTCATCGTTCTGCCATCTTAAGCCAAACAGCGGCGCGGCAAACCTTGCACCAAAGGGGCAGGTTTGCTAATTCAGCGCACCGAAACGAAATGCTTCGCCCTGGATGGCTTATTGGCATGGCTGGGCGGCTTTCGGAATATCTTGCGGTCGTGGCGGAATTGGTAGACGCGCAGCGTTGAGGTCGCTGTGGGGTAACTCCCGTGGAAGTTCGAGTCTTCTCGACCGCACCA